>Ga0206975_1068_pt1 | contig 24578 bp, 17 predicted proteins | sample Alteio_BWOrgHeat_81_FD_152919 | JGI IMG/M metagenome (GOLD analysis project Ga0206975, IMG submission 152919) | Enriched cells from forest soil in Barre Woods Harvard Forest LTER site, Petersham, Massachusetts, United States -... | ecosystem: Environmental > Terrestrial > Soil > Temperate forest >... | reverse complement strand
GAATCTTAAATAATGCCTCTTCCGGAAAATGGCCCCTGAAAAAAATAAGCCGAAAAATACCTTCCGCACGTTTATACGCATTTTCTGGGTGCTCCTGCTGCTGCCTCCGGTAACATTGGTCCTCCTGGTTGTTTCCATCGCACTGTTTACCGACCTGCCGTCTACCGGAGACCTGACCAATCCGAAGACTAACCTGGCTTCTGAAGTGATTTCGTTTGACATGAAAACGCTTGGAAAATACTACGCCGAAAACAGGGTGAATGTAAAGTATAAAGACCTCGACACAATGATGGTGGCAGCACTCATCGCTACAGAAGATGCACGCTTTTACAAGCATTCCGGCGTTGACGGGATGGGACTGATTCGGGTGATGACCCGCACGATCATCGGAGGCAATGAAAGTTCAGGCGGAGGCAGTACACTCAGCCAGCAGTTGGCCAAGATGTTGTTTCCACGAAGGAAGTTTCAAACCAAGTGGCAAAAAGTAAAGCAAAAGATAAAGGAATGGATCATTTCTGTCCGCCTGGAAAGACAATACACGAAGGAGGAGATCCTGACCATGTACCTGAATAAGTTTGACTTCCTGAATCAGGCTGTGGGAATCAAATCGGCTGCGCAGATATACTTTGATACCATCCCCGATAAACTTACCATCGAGCAAAGTGCGATGCTGATAGGAATGGCTAAAAACCCTTCCATGTTTAACCCGGTAAGAAAAGCCGAAGCTACACGCCTGCGACGGAACGTAGTATTAAACCAGATGGTGAAATACAACTACCTGCCTAAAGCCAAATACGACGAACTCAAAGAAAAGCCCATCAAACTGCATTTTCATGCGGAAGATCACAACGAAGGACTGGCTACTTATTTTCGGGAACACTTACGTACCCGCTTTCTGAAGAAATGGTGTTCCGAAAACCTGAACCCCGCAACTGGTAAGAACTACGATATCTACCGCGACGGATTGAAGATCTACACCACCATCGATTCCCGCATGCAGAAATATGCAGAAGATGCCGTGACGGAACACATGGCCTACCTGCAAGGCGAATTTTTTAAAGAAAACAAACGCAACTTCCCCTTTAGCTGGAAGGTGACGAAAGAGGAAATTGAAAACATCATGCGGGCAGGCATGCATGAATCGGATCGGTACGCGAATATGAAAGATGCCGGTGCTTCGGAAGGGGAAATAGAGAAGTCGTTCCACACCCCAACCGATATGCGTGTGTTCAGCTGGAAGGGCGATCGTGACACGGTGATGAGTCCCTGGGACTCGATACGGTACTACAAAGCGTTTCTGCAAACGGGATTCATGTCCATGGAGCCTCAGACAGGTTATATCAAAGCCTGGGTAGGTGGAATCAATTACAAACATTTTAAATACGATCACGTTAAGGAAGGAAAGCGCCAGGTGGGTTCTACCTTCAAGCCGTTTGTATATGCGCTGGCTATCCAGGAAGGCTGGTCACCCTGCATGCAGGTGCCGTGCGTGCGTACCTGTATTGACCTGCCTGATGGCTCGCAATGGTGCCCATCCAATGCTGGAGGTAAGATAGACGATGCGATGGAAGGCAAGATGATAACACTCAAACGCGCGCTGGCGATGTCTATCAATTACGTGTCGGCTTATATCATGAAGCAGTTCGGGCCAAAAGCTGTGGAACAGTTTGCGAGGAGGTGCGGAATCACCAGTCCGATAGATATCGTGCCATCCATGTGTCTCGGTACTCCTGATATTTCAGTTTATGAAATGGTGGGTGCCAACAGCACTTTTGCAAACAAAGGCACCTGGATTGAACCGATTTATGTGACGCGTATTGAAGATAAAAACGGGAAAGTCATTGCCGAGTTTGTACCCAAATCGGATGAGGCCATGAATGAGGAGAAAGCTTATATCATGACTGTGCTGATGAAAGGTGTGGTGGAAGCAGGAACAGGTGTATCACTAAGAGGTCCTAAATTTAAACTGACGAATCCCATTGCCGGTAAAACAGGCACTACGCAAAATAACTCTGATGGCTGGTTTATGGGCCTGACTCCCGACCTGGTATCAGGTTGCTGGGTAGGGGGAGAAGACCGAAGCGTACACTTCAATACGATGGCACTGGGACAAGGGGCCACCATGGCTTTGCCTATCTGGGGGAAATACATGCGTAAGGTGTATGACGATAAAACGATTCACCTGAGTCAACGAGATTTTGAGAAACCGGCCAAAAAAATTTCCATCGAATTGGATTGCTCCAAATATGAAAAAGGATTGGATGGAGGAATGGAAGATCCGAATGATGGGTTTGTTGAACCTGAATAAAGCGTAGTGAAAAATGAATAAGACAGTTAAAAACGCCGACGAGGCGATCAAAGACATCGGTGACAACGTTACGCTGATGTTAGGTGGTTTTGGCCTTTGCGGCATTCCCGAAAATTGTATTGAAGCATTGGTGCGTAAAGGCTCCAAAGGGCTCACCTGCATTTCCAACAATGCTGGAGTGGATGATTTCGGGATAGGCCTGATGCTGAAAACAAGGCAGGTTAAAAAAATGATTTCTTCTTATGTAGGGGAAAATGCCGAGTTTGAGCGACAGCTCCTGAGCGGAGAGCTGGAAGTGGAGCTCATTCCCCAGGGCACCTTGGCTACCCGCTGCATGGCTACCGGTTATGGCATGCCTGCTGTGTTCACTCCTGCAGGTGTTGGTACAGAGGTGGCTATCGGAAAGGAAGTGCGGAATTTCGGAGGGAAAGACTACCTCATGGAATATGCCTTCGATTCGGATTTTGCATTGGTAAAAGCCTGGAAAGGTGATAAACATGGGAATCTGATCTTCCGCGAAACAGCCAGGAACTTTAATCCCATGATGGCCATGGCTGGTAAAATAACCATTGCAGAAGTAGAAATTCTTGTGGAGGCCGGAGAGTTAGACCCCGACCAGATACATACTCCCGGTATTTTTGTGCACCGGATATTTCAAGGGACAAACTATCAGAAACGCATTGAACAAAGAACTGTCAGAAAAAAAATTTAGGATTTGAGATTAAGGATTTAGGATGTTTAATCCTTAATCCTTAATCTCAAATCCTTAATCCTTAATCGAACATGCTCGACAAAACAGGAATAGCTAAACGCATTGCCCGGGAAATAAAAGACGGGTACTATGTAAATCTGGGAATTGGAATACCGACCCTGGTTGCCAACTACATTCCAGAAGGAATGAAGGTGGTGCTGCAATCGGAAAACGGGTTATTGGGCATGGGGCCTTTTCCGTTCGAAGGGGATGAGGATCCCGATCTGATCAATGCAGGTAAACAAACAATTACAACTGTTCCGGGATCAGCTTTCTTCGATTCGGCCATGAGCTTTGGGATGATTCGCTCCCGCAAGGTGGATCTCACCATATTGGGGGCCATGGAAGTGAGTGAATCTGGAGATATTGCTAACTGGAAGATACCAGGGAAGATGGTGAAAGGAATGGGAGGAGCAATGGATCTGGTGGCGTCGGCAAAGAACATCATTGTGGCGATGCAGCATGTGAATAAAGCCGGAGAATCCAAGCTCCTGCCAAAGTGTGAACTTCCGCTTACCGGTGTAGGATGTGTGCGTAAGATAGTTACCGAACTGGCGGTGGTGGATGTGACACCGGAAGGCTTCCGCCTTCTGGAAAGGGCTCCGGGTGTTTCAGTAGAGGAAATTATCAAAGCAACAAAAGGAAAATTGATTGTATCCGGAGAAATTCCTGAAATGATTCTTTGAGTTAACTCACTGAAAATACCTTCCGGCTAACGGCTGAATGAAAAAATCATTTCCCTTTATAAACCTGCAATCCGCCTTCACGAGGAACCTGCTCTTCTTTTTTATCCTGGCAGCTCTTGCCTGGAGTTACCGGTATTGGGAGATACTTTTTCTTCGTCCCTCCAGCGTGCATCAATGGAGGCAAACCGATTGTCTTTCCCTGGCTGATAATTATTACGAAGGAGAATGGAATCTTTTTAAGCCCACCTTGCACCTGCTCTTCAGTGACGGGGAGACAACCGGCAAGTCGGCAGGGGAATTTCCCATACTTTATTATGTGGTTGGGATACTCTGGAAAATTTTCGGGAAGCATGAATTTATATTCCGGCTGCTTACGATCGCAATCTCTTTTGCCGGAATGTATGCCTTGTTTCGGCTGGCTTATGCTTTGCTGAAGAGTTTTTTCTGGGCCATGAGTACGGTTATTCTCCTCTTCTCTTCTCCTATCTATGCGTTCTATACAAATAATTTTCTGATCAATGTACCGGCTTTTTCGCTCATGTTGATTGCCTTGTGGTATTTCTATCTTTTTTGGCAGAGTGGAAGAAACACCCAATTGTATAAAGCCCTGTTTTTCTTTGCCTGGGTAGGCCTCTTCAAGATTTCCACGCTGATGACACTGGTAGTCATAGGATTTATCTACGCAAGCGAAGTCTTCGGCTTCCTGAAATTTAAACGCGATGGCAAGGTGTTCAAAGAGCCGCTTAAGCAAGGCGTGGCTTTTGGGGTGATGATGGCGGTGGTTGCTTCCTGGTATCTCTATACGAATCATTATAACGCCGTACACGGGGGGAAGTATACACTCAATTATATCCAGTCTTATTGGGCTTCCAGCCTTGACCAGATTCACTCTTCCTTAAAGTCGCTCAGGAATTTTATTGTTTTCCAGGTATTGAGTATCCCGACCTTTTTATACCTGATTCTCTGCCTCTGTTATTTGGGAATGAACTTCAGGAAGCTTGACCTGGTATGGAAAGTGGCTATCCCCCTCTTTCTGATTGGGTATTATTGCTTTGTCATGCTTTTCTTTTACTCTCTGGACAGTCACGATTATTATCACGTGGATTTTCTGATTGTACCCATTGTAATTCACCTGGCATTTCTTCATTATCTGAAAAAGAATGAAACGTCCTGGTTTCATTCGGGTCTGACAAAGCTTTTTTTCTCCGCCTTCCTTCTTTACAATGTGCTTTATTGTGCCAACAACATGCGGATGCGCTACTGGGGACCAGGTGAAAAACCGATGTATACCGCTCAACTCATTGCTCCCAAGATAGATGTGGAAAACTGGGCGTATTTCCATTGGGTGTACCGGAACAAACCTTATGAAACGGTAACCCCTGTTCTGAGAAGTATGGGGATCAAACGCTCAGATGCGGTGGTTTGTCCCGATGATTTCAGCTATAGCATTACATTATACCTGATGGATCAGAAAGGATGGACGAATATGGAAACCACTTTGAAAGACAGTCTCGCTATTATTGACAGGGTCCGTCATGGAGCCAAATACATGATGATTGCGGATACGGCGATAAAGAAAGTGCCTTTCCTCGTGACTTTCGAGCAGCATGAACTCATGAACTACCAAGGTCTGCACATCTATGATTTGCGACCGTTTGCAACAAGTAAGAAGTAATGAATGGTTTTATCGGGCCTTTCGACCGAGCATTTTCACCGCGTATTTCCCCAGGATATCAAATTCCAGATTAACCTTTTCGCCTGCTTTCAAAGAGTTGAAATTGGTATGCTCGAAGGTATACGGGATAATGGCAACGGTAAAAAAATCATCTCCCGATTCCACTACAGTGAGGCTTACGCCATTGACGCAGATGGAACCTTTCTCCACAGTTACATTTCCTGAGTTGGGGTCATAGCCAAATCGGAAAATCCAGCTGCCTTGTTGCTCCCGCACTTCCAGGCAGGTACCGGTCTGATCTACATGACCCTGCACAAGATGTCCGTCAAGCCGGTCTCCCAGCCTCAGGCAGCGTTCCAGGTTGACGGAGTCACCCACCTTCAATAAGCTCAGGTTGGTGCGCTGAAGCGTTTCGTCAATTGCTGTGACGGTATAGGTGCCATCGGGATGGATAGAAACCACCGTGAGACAGACTCCGTTATGGGAAAGGCTCTGGTCTATTTTGAGTTCAGGAGTGAAAGTACAACGAACGGTCAGATGAAGATTGCTTGCTGCTCTGCTCAGGGAAGTAACCGTGCCGGTTTCTTCAACAATGCCGGTAAACATAGTTTAGTGATTGGGTTCGGTAGTGGAAATAAGCTGCAGGAATCCTGTTAACACAAAGGGCACAATGCCCTGGAGCCGTTCAGAATTTACAGTACATACATAGTAGTAGACGCCATCCGTACAGAGCTGTCCGGTTTGCATAGCCTTACCATCCCAATGAATATGCGGATCACTTGTCTGAAACAATAACACGCCCCAACGGTCATAAATTTTCATGTCCACGCTTTTCACGTAACGGTAAGGAAGTGCATTGAAGTAATCGTTGAGGTTATCCCCGTTTGGTGTGAATACATTTGGAAGGGCGTAGAAAGGACAATTGTCAACGCAAAGGGTATTGCTCAGCACACTTTGATTCGCATTGCTATCGAGTGCAGTGACGGCATAACAACCGGCAACCGAATTCAGGTTGTCAAATACAAAGATGGTATCGGTACTTATGCCGATTGTTTGTACTACTGCCATTGGACCGGTGGTACTCGGGGCAAACCAGATATTGTAAGTTACCACGTCATCCGCGCAGAAATGGTTCGGGTCACTCCATACCAAACTATCGCGGAAAGTCTGGCAGTCAGATGCCAGGTGCAGTATCGGCGGGCAGGGAGGTACATTATCCACTGGAGACATACAAGTACGTTGAGAACGGTTCAGGAGTGTATCCGGAATGGCTGGATTGAAATAAGAACCGAAGGATTGCACATAATAGCAATAGAGGTGACGGTTGATCAGGTTGGAATCAGCGAAAGTTTGATTGGAAGTGGAACCAATATACGACCAGCTAAATGGAGTTGAACTCGAAGGGTCGTTTTTAAAAATTTTGTATTTGTAATTGGACCATGGAACATTTTGCTGCCAACTGAGATTCAGTTTATTGTCGGTTGGTGAGATGCTTAAAAATACAGAAGAAGCTTGTTGGGTGGCACCGATGAGAACAGCGGGATTTCCTCCATAAAAATCAACTCTGTACGTCCATGCACCGGTATACGTATCCAGATTGAGGTCATAAAGCGAATCAGCCAGGTTGTAAATAAATGTGCTGTTAATGGTCTGAATCAGGACCGGGTTACTGCCAAGGCTGAAACCGGGAGAGCGGTATATTTTTAGTTGGTATGGGCCCGGAAAAGCAACTGTGTCGAGTCCAAGTGTGAAACTGCCTTTATTGGGAATAGGATTTATCCAGCGTAGTATAATTTTACCGGCTGTGGTACTGGTAGAATCTACATCAACATTCGTAATCACCGGGATGTCTCTTTTCAGCGCGGCGCAGGCGTTATTGGATGGCTGACTTTCTGCTCCGTCTTTGTACAAGGCAACTACCCGGTAGGAATAGGAAACTCCGGCAATCAATCCCAATCCGTTGTTATTATCGATATAGGTAGTGGCGTTGATTTGGCCTACTGGTGTGGTACCAATGAAGCTATATCCCCATGCGGGTGGAACACCTGTAACACATGGCCCAACGGGATTGGTGTCACACTGACCAATTTTGCGGTATATTTCATATTGAACAAATGGATTGGCCCCGTTACAGGTTTCCGGATTCCACTGCAGGTGCATTGTTTGTCCCTGAGGGGTCACTGTCAGGTTGGTTGGTGCAGGGGCGATGACAGTAATATTAACAGTGGCATAAGCAAGCAGGTCTACAGGTGTGCTGGCATCCTGCGAATCATTATTTTCTAAGCGAAAGGTAGCCTGGTGAGCGGATTTGCGAATATGATCACAAGTGGTTTGCCAGGTAAAAGTATTGCTGATCGGGTTACTGCCAAAGAGACCTACTCCGGGAACTGTAGGAAAAGAGGCGGCAGGAGCAACTACATTGAAGGCATCTCCTGATCCGGAAAGATTGAGCCTGTTGCTTGCAATGGCATCTCTTCCGGTTACTTTAAAGGAGATGTGTGTGCCGGCAAGAACACAGAGATCGGGTAAGGGGTCAAGGGTTGGATTGTCATTATGACAAGTGGATGTCCTGATCTGCATATCGCGAATGACGTATCCCATTTCATACCACTGTCCAAACCATTTCCTCCATTTAGTGACTTTTATGCAAATATTGTAAAGACAAATATCAGATGGAGAACACCACTGCATCAAGCCGGTCACCGGATCGATGCTGAGTGTACCACCGGGAGTCGTAGGAGGGGTCGACCAGGTAGTAAGCGGCAGTTGTGTAGTATCCATGCAGGGAGAAAGCGAATAAGAAAGACTGTCTCCGTCGAGATCATACGCAGCCGGGTTGTGATAAAAGCATTGTCCTACACAGGCCTTGTCAAGAGGGATATTGTTCAGCAAAGGAGAGGATTGATTACACTGGAGAATGTCGTTGATCACCAATTCACTTTGAAGGTAAAACTGATCATTAATGGAATTGATAATATTGCAGATGTCCTTTACCCGGTTTGGGTCTTTGATGGAAATGATATAAACGTTTGAACCAGGGTAGGTGTGCTTTACATGGTAGTAATTTTTCTTGTAAGTAGGGTAGTTAGGTCCTACGCCGATGCCACAGCCCTGGGTGCTGTTGCATCCAAGAGAGGTATTGGTAAATGGGTCCGTACAGAGGGCCGGGTCGTTTTCTCCGGTCAGATTTGAGCGGTCGACAATGGCGCTGGTGCCGTCACCAAAAAAAACTTCCAGAGAACAGCGGTCAGCTGTGGAAGTCATATCCGTATAAGTGGTAACGGTGATTTCGTATTCGTGACAGTTGGAGGAAGTGCTGGTTGCTTTGTATGTAATATCACCAGCAACATTATGCGTGGCATAAGCCCGGATAAGGGGTAACAGGAATAAGAGCGATAAGAGTAAAATTCTCCTCATAGCAATCCGGGTGAAAAAGGAATCTAATTTACTACTAATTATCCGATAATTCAGGTGCCGTGTATTAAATCTCAGGAACGCAAAAATCACACCGGGTAGTATGAATCAATATTAGATTGTGATTAGAATGACGTATCAGTAGGTGATTTCCTGTTCCTCCATATCGGCCGGTAATGCACGGAAGCCATACTGCTGGTTGCGGAGTTGAGGTTCAAACCCTGCTTCCCTGATCGCTTGCTGAATGCCCTTGGCGGTAAAGCGGTGAGGGGCACCTGCGGCTGAAACCACATTCTCTTCAATCATGATCGAGCCAAAATCATTGGCTCCTGCGTGCAGGCAGAGCTGGGCAACGGCTTTACCTACTGTAAGCCAGCTGGCCTGGATATTCTCTACATTCGGAAGCATGATACGGCTGAGTGCGATCATCCGGATATATTCTTCTCCGGTCACATTGTTTTTAATGCCTTTGAGTCTGCGAAGCAGGGTGCCGTCATCCTGGAAGGGCCAGGGAATAAATGCCAGAAACCCTTTCGCATCGGCCGGTTTTTCGGACTGTACTTCCCGCAACCAAACCAGGTGTTCAAAGCGTTCGTATATTGTTTCAATGTGTCCAAACATCATCGTTGCCGATGTGGTCAGGTGAAGCTGATGCGCGGCACGCATAATGTCCAGCCATTCCTTTCCTCCACACTTGCCTTTGGAAATGAGTCGTCTAACGCGGTCGTTCAATATTTCGGCTCCCGCACCGGGAAGGCTGTCGAGTCCTGCCTCCTGGAGTGCTTTGAGAACTGCCAGGTGCGTTGATTTTTCGAGCTTCGTGATGTGTGCAATTTCAGGAGGTCCCAGCGAATGTAGCTTCAGCGTAGGGTACAAGTGTTTAAGCTCACGGAAAAGATCCGTATAGAATTTCAGTCCCAGTTCAGGATGATGCCCCCCTTGCAAGAGCAATTGATCACCTCCATAACGAAACGTCTCTTCGATTTTTCGTTTGTATGTTTCAATATCTGTGATGTAGGCTTCTGAATGCCCTGGAATACGGTAAAAATTACAGAACTTACAGTTGGCAGTACAGACATTTGTTGTATTGACATTCCGGTCGATGATCCATGTGACTTTTCCATCGGGTTTTTTTCGTTTGCGGAGTTCGTTGCCCGTAAACATCAGCTGAGCGATAGGGGCATTTTCAAAAAGAAATACACCTTCTTCTATCGTCAGAAATTCAAGCCTTAGGGCTTTTTCCAGTAATTCATCAGTCCTGTTCACCCGGTGGTTGTATTTGAATAGCTTTTTAGTGGAATGCTATGATTGCTGGGGCAATTTATATACATTTACGCTCCTCAAAAGTATAAAATATAATGATAACACTCAAGAAGATCGCAGCTGTTTCGGCAAATGACAACCTTGTTATCCTGTGTACGCGAAGGACCAATTTTGGTGCATTGGGACTGAGTCCAGTTGAAACTGCATTTGTAAAAAGTGAATTGGAGCTTGAAAAGAAACTGATTGTACTGAATCAATTTCGTCGATTTGTGTTTATCCAGCTTCTTCCTGAAAAAAAAGCGCTTCCACAGACAAACGAAACCATTCGCCGGGCAGGCAACACGATAGGAGGGTATTGTAACGAACATAAGTTAACAACTGTTGTAATTGCCGATACTGAAAACAAGCCTGCCGCCGCATTGGCATTGGCCGAAGGGATGGCTTTGGGGAATTATCAGTTTTTAAAATACCGAAGCGACAAGAAGAAAGAAGCCCATTCGCTTGCCACCCTGTTTATCAATAGCAAAAAGTTGAAAGAGGCGGATGTAGCCGCTATGAATATAGTTCTGGAAGCTACCCTCCTAGCGCGAACTTTGGTGAATGAACCAGTGAATTCATTGGATGCAGTGAAGCTGGGTAAGGAGTTTGAACGGATGGGAAGAGAAGCGGGATTTCAGGTGGAGGTGCTGAGCGAAGCGAAAATTCAATCGCTTAAAATGGGGGGGCTCCTGGCTGTCAATCAGGGCAGTATTGATCCACCTACTTTCACTGTGATGGAATATAAACCTAAAAATGCCAAGAACAAAAAGCCTTTTGTGTTGGTAGGCAAAGGGGTTACTTACGATACCGGCGGGTTGAGTCTGAAGCCCACTGCGAATTCCATGGATCTGATGAAGTGCGACATGGCAGGCGGTGCCATGGTAGGAGCTGTGCTCTATGCCATAGCAAAAGCAAGGTTGCCGGTGCATGTGGTGGGTTTGGTGCCGGCTACTGATAACCGGCCGGGAGAAAATGCATTTGCCCCCGGAGATGTGATTACGATGATGAGTGGTCAGACAGTGGAGATGTTGAATTCCGATGCAGAAGGAAGAATGATACTCGCAGATGCTTTACATTACGCCAAACGATATAATCCGGAATTGGTATGTGAATTTTCAACATTGACCGGTGCAGCAGCATCTGCCATAGGCGGAGGAGGAATAGTGATGATGGGGAATGCAGGTGAACGCTATAAAAACCGCCTGCAAAAAAGCGGAGACCAGGTTTATGAGCGACTGGCCGAATTCCCTTTCTGGGAAGAATACGATGAAATGATCAAATCAGATATTGCCGACATGAAAAACGTTGGCGGACCATCAGGCGGTGCAATCACAGCCGGTCGTTTTCTGTTAAAATATACCGACTATCCATTCCTTCACTTTGATATTGCAGGTCCTGCATTCCTTTCCACCCGCGATGGTTACCGGGTAAAAGGAGGGACAGGTGTTGGAGTCAGATTGATGTTTGACTTTTTTAAGAATCTGTAAATTTTAGTAATGCAGGCAGCCCTGGCTGCCGAAGTAATATCATTCGAAATCATGTCAGAACAAAAAATAAGGGTTGGAATATCTCAGGGAGACATTAATGGGATCGGGCTGGAAGTGATCATCAAAACATTCCAGGATCCGGCTATTCTGGAGCTTTGTACTCCGATCGTATACAGCTCCCAAAAGACCGCCTCAGCCCACCGCAAAATGCTGAATATTGAAGACTTCAGCTTTAACTACATGCGGGCAGGAGAACAACCGAACCCCAAACGGGTGAACCTGGAAAATTGTTATGAAGAAGATGTTCCTTTTGAACCCGGACAACAAAATGCGAACGGGGGAAAATATGCTTTGATATCGCTACAAGCTGCATGCGATGCTTTGGAAAAAAAAGAAGTCGATGTGCTGGTTACAGCACCTATTGACAAACACACGATTCAAAGTGATGAATTTAAATTTGCAGGTCATACCGAATACCTGCAATTGCGTTTTGGAAATCCTTCCTCTCTGATGCTACTTGTGTCAGATGAACTGAAGGTGGGAGTTGTTACTGGGCATATACCCCTTGCTCAGGTTGCAGCCTCCATTACCTCCGATGCCATCTGTGCCAAATTGAGTCTTTTAAATCAAACATTGTTGACTGATTTCGGCATTCGGAAACCCAAAATTGCTGTGCTTGGTCTTAATCCCCATGCCGGTGACCAGGGAACGATCGGCAAAGAAGAAGCGGAAATTGTGATCCCGGCCATCACCCGGGCGAAAGCACAGCAAATCATGGCATGGGGCCCTTATCCGGCAGATGGTTTCTTCGGAACAGGTGCTTTTCGGAAATTTGACGCGGTGCTTGCGATGTATCACGATCAAGGACTGATTCCATTCAAAACCATTGCATTTAGCACGGGTGTGAATTATACCGCTGGCCTGAAAATTATCCGTACTTCACCCGATCATGGAACAGCATACGATATTGCCGGTAAAAATCAGGCTGACGAAACCTCTTTCCGTAATGCGGTTTATCTGGCATGTGACCTGTTTCGGAAACGGAATGAATATCAGGAGTTAAGTGAAAACCCCTTGAAGATCACGTTGTTAAAAAAAGAGCGGAGTTAAGAGGTGGAGGCAATGTGCCTGAAAAAGTGCGATAAAAGCAAGAAAATAACAGATAAAAGCACAATTTTAAGTGCTTTTTAATGAATTTTGCTCAAATAGTGCCCGATGTAATTTTGACCGGGGTTTGGTGATGTGGCATAAAATGCTATCTTTGCAACCTTTTCTAGTAAAAAAACATGTCCCAGGCAGCACAGTATACTATACCGTTCGGAAACCTGCCGGTGGGGAAACATGAGTTTTCTTTCAAAGTGAAAGATGCGTTCTTTGAGCAGTTTGAAAATTCAGAAATCAAGAAGGGAGATTTCCTCATCCAGATAGTATTGCAAAAACAGACAGGCATGTTGTTGCTGTCATTTCGGATCAAAGGAAAGGCACAGGTTGAGTGTGACCGGTGCGGTGAGGAGTTTTTAATGAAAGTGGAGGGCGAACAGAACCTGATTGTGAAACTGGATGGAGAGGATATGGCGGATAACGATGAAATCGTTTCGTTGTCATCTTCTGTAAATGAAGTGGATGTAACCACTTTTATTTATGAATACATTATACTTTCTCTGCCCTTGAGAAGGACACATACCGGAAAGAAAGGCAAGAATGCCTGTGATCCGGAAGTGATCCGCAAGTTGGAGGAAATTGCAGTTCATTCGGAGGCGTCGGAAGATCCTCGTTGGAAGGCTTTGAAAAACATTAAATTGTCATAGTATTATATATCTGAGTAAGCATCTAATAACTAAAAAACCAATCCCAATGCCAAATCCTAAACACAGACACTCCAAGAGCCGGAGCGCAAAGAGGAGAACACATTACAAGGCAAGCGCGCCGACCATCAGCACGTGTTCCAATTGTGGTGCTCCTGTGCTATACCACCGCGTTTGCGGAGAGTGCGGCCACTACCGTGGTAAGCAAGCCATAGAGAAATCAGTTACTGCCTAAGGCAATAGATGATGAAAGAAATCAGGAAGATCGGTATAAGACTTGAAATTTCTGATTTCTTTTTTTATATCCTTTCAGCAATCAATTCATCTCCGATATCCGACATTCGCTTATGAATCTAGCGATTGATATTATGGGTGGCGATTATGCTCCGCGGGCGACAGTTCTCGGGGCAGTTCTGGCTCAAAAAGAATTGCCGCCCCACGTAAAGCTTATTCTGATAGGTGACCAGGCTCAGATTCTTCCGCTGCTTGATGAATTTCATGCTCCGGCAGCGGCATTTCAAATAGTGCATTCCACCGAAGTAATCGGTATGGGAGAGCATCCTACACGTGCCTTTTCACAAAAACCCAAATCCACCATTGCAATTGGTTTTCAACTCCTCAAAGAGGGGAAAGCCGACGCGTTTGCCAGTAACGGCAACACGGGAGCTATGCTGGTTGGTTCGATGTATACCGTTAAAACAATTGCCGGGGTGATTCGTCCCTGCATCACTTCTATTCTTCCCAAAGAAGGCGGAGGAGTGGGATTAATTCTTGATGTAGGTACCAATGCCGATTGTAAGCCGGATGTGCTTTATCAGTTCGGTATTCTCGGATCCCTGTGTGCCGAATATGTATATGGAATAAAAAAGCCTAAAGTAGGTCTGCTCAATATCGGTGAAGAGCCGGAGAAAGGGAATCTGGTTACCCAGGCCGCACACAATATGATGAAGGATTCCAAAGACTTTCATTTTATTGGAAATGTGGAAGGCCGTGATTTGTTTGATGATAAAGTAGATGTGATCGTTTGTGACGGATTTACAGGTAATGTGGTATTAAAAGAGGCTGAAGCCTTTTATACCATCCTCCGCAAAAGGAAGTTGATTGACGAATACTTCAGTCGCTTTAATTATGAAAATTATGGAGGAACCCCCGTTCTGGGTATTAATTCCAATGTAATTATCGGGCATGGCATTTCCAATGAGATTGCGGTTAAAAACATGCTGAAGCTGGCCAAAGATGTTGCTGAAGCCAAATTGCACGAAAAGATTAAACAGGCATTCCAATGAGCAAAACGACAGCCGTTATAACAGGAGTCGGAGGATACCTGCCAGAATATATCCTATCCAATGCAGAATTGGAAAAAATGGTGGATACCACGGATGAGTGGATTCTTAGCCGGACTGGCATAAGTGAACGCCGGATCCTGAAGGGAGAAGGAAAGGGGACTTCTGTCATGTGTGTCGAGGCGGTCAGGATGTTGCTGGAGAAAAAGAAAATCTCTCCGATGGATATTGACATGATTATTGTGGCAACAGTAACACCTGATTTTCAGTTTCCGTCCACTGCAAATATTGTGTGCGACCAGGTAGGTGCAAAAAATGCTTGGGGATATGACCTGAGTGCAGCCTGCTCGGGTTTTCTTTTTGCTTTAGCTACCGGAGCTCAGTTTATTGAAACCGGACGATATAAAAAAGTCGTTGTAGTGGGTGCTGACAAAATGTCGTCCATTATTGATTATACCGATCGTTCTACCTGCATCATTTTTGGCGATGGTGCCGGTGCTGTGCTTCTCGAGCCGGATACCGAAGGACTAGGATTGCAGGATTTTATATTGAAGACGGATGGAGCAGGAATCAAACACCTGTATATGAAAGCCGGCGGTTCGGCTTATTCTTCCAGCCGTGAAACGGTTGATAATCGGGAACACTACGTTTACCAGGAAGGTCAGGCAGTGTTTAAACATGCGGTCAAAGGCATGGCGGATGTGTCGGCCGAATTGCTTGAAAAAAACAAACTGACTGGTGCAGATATTCAGTGGTTGGTTGCCCACCAGGCGAATAAACGAATTATTGAAGCCACCGCTGAGCGCATTCAACTTGCACCGGAAAAGGTGCTGATGAATATCCAGCGTTACGGGAACACCACAGCAGGAACGATCCCGCTGTTGTTATGGGACTATGAGAAAAAATTAAAAAAAGGTGATAACATAGTGATGTCTGCTTTTGGTGGTGGGTTTACCTGGGGCGCCATCTACCTCAAATGGGGTTATAACTCCTAAAATATTTTTAAATAATCGAACATAGTATTTAACCAATATTCGAAAAAATGAAAATAACTGAAATTCAGGATCTGATTAAGTTCGTTGCAAAATCCGGGGTGAGTGAAGTGGAGCTACAGGACAAGGATTTCAAAATCATTATCAAAACCGGAAACACAAAAGGTAAAGCGGCAGAACCGGTGATGATGGTTCAGGCACCTCCTATGCAAATGGCGATGCAACCAGCCCAGCAAAACAGTGCTCCGGCAGGATCCCAGGCACCTGAAGTTAAAAAACCCGTTTCCGGCGGTGTGGATGAATCTAAATATGTCACAATAAAGTCCCCGATGATCGGTACATTCTACCGCCAGAGCGGTCCAGATAAACCGGTATTTATCAATGTCGGCGATGAAATCAAGCCTGGGAAAGTGATCTGTATCATCGAAGCCATGAAATTGTTCAATGAAATTGAGTCGGATATCACTGGCCGCATTGTGAAGGTATTGGTGGATGATGCGACACCGGTTGAATACGATCAGCCACTCTTCCTCGTAGAACCGATCTAAATTTAGTCCGGCCTGCTGATTCTGGTGTAGCCTTGCGCTTGCACCGGATCGGTAATCCGTTACCCTAAACCCAATCCGATGTTTAAAAAAATACTTATTGCCAACCGGGGAGAAATTGCGTTGCGGATTATCCGGACCTGCCGGGAAATGGGAATTAAAACCGTGGCAGTATATTCTACAGCAGACAAGGATTCACTTCATGTGAAATTCGCTGATGAAGCAGTTTGTATCGGGCCCCCACCCAGCAAAGATTCCTATCTGAACATCCCGAATATCATTGCGGCTGCAGAAATAACCAATGCCGATGCGATTCATCCGGGTTACGGCTTTTTATCGGAGAATTCGAAGTTTTCCAGAATCTGCCAAAAGCACAATATCAAATTTATCGGCGCTACCCCTGAGCAGATTGATGCGATGGGTGATAAATCGAATGCCAAAGATACTATGATGAAAGCGGAGGTGCCTTGCGTGCCCGGCTCTCCCGGCTTGCTGGTAGATGCCGAACAAGCTAAAGCCATTGCTGCTGAGATTGGTTATCCGGTTATCATTAAGGCAACAGCTGGAGGTGGAGGAAGAGGAATGCGAATTGTATGGAAAGAAGAAGAGCTCCAGCCTCATTTTGAATCGGCAAGCAAAGAAGCGGAAGCTGCATTCGGAAACGGGGCGATGTACATGGAGAAATACATTGAAGAACCTCGCCACATAGAAATCCAAATAGCAGGCGATCAGTATGGCAAAGTATGTCACCTGAGCGAGCGCGATTGTTCCATCCAGCGTCGTCACCAAAAGTTAATGGAAGAGACACCGTCTCCTTTTATGACCCCCGAACTTCGCGAGCGGATGGGAGAAGCGGCCATCAAAGCAGGACTTGCTGTTAGTTATGAAGGGGTAGGTACTGTTGAATTCCTCGTCGACAAACACCGGAATTTCTATTTCATGGAAATGAATACCCGCATCCAGGTTGAGCACCCAATCACAGAAGAAGTGATTGATTATGACCTGATACGTGAACAAATTCTGATCGCAGCAGGTGTACCTATTTCCGGAAAAAACTACTATCCTCAGCTGCATGCCATTGAATGCCGAATCAATGCAGAAGATCCTTTTAACGGCTTCCGCCCTTCTCCAGGACGGATTACGACATTACACACGCCTGGCGGACATGGAGTAAGAATCGATTCGCATATCTATGCAGGTTATACTATCCCTCCGAATTACGATTCGATGGTTGCCAAAGTAATTACCATGGCGCAAACCAGGGAAGAGGCGATCATGAAAATGAGCCGCGCCTTGAGTGAATTTGTGATTGAAGGGGTGAAAACAACTATTCCTTTCCATCAGCGCCTCATGAAGGATGAAAAGTTCCTGAAAGGGGATTATACCACCAAATTCATGGAGACGTTTGACCTGAAGGAATAAAAGGTTCCCTATCTGAGAAATTATTTGGAAATGTTTACCTGAACGGTAAAGAAAGAATAGGCATCGTCTACCTTCGTGATACGAAAGTCGATCTGGCTATTGCTTTTGATGCGCATATCTACAAAGCCCACTCCATTCAATCCGCTGGCCGGTGTTTCGGCATGTAAGGCAGCAAGGTGTTTCTCCTCCAGCGTTTCCATAGTCATGCCATTGATGGAAAGAATGTATTGTTCCAGGGCCGGGGCTTTTGTGTTTAGCAGGAGGTTGGCTGCAGAAAGCACATAGCAATCGCTCCGCTCCCCAATGAGAAACATGCCTGTTTTTCCTTCTTTTCCGGACTCCGGGTCATCAGCATGCTGGAATACATTCTGCAACAATTCAACCACCACATTGAATATCTTGTTGCGAAGCAAATGGTCTCTTTCTTCCTGAATGCTGGCTTCCGTCATTGACAGAATACCTTTCACGATTTCCTGAGTGAAATCCCCGCTATAAATAAGATTCAGGCTATTACTGATCATCAGCTGGTGCATCTTTTTAGAGGCTACCAGGTTGTTGTCGGTAGGATTGGCTGCTGGATTGTCGCTGGAAATTTTTAACTGAAAATAAAAATAAGAGATGGCGTCATTTATATCCGAAAAATCAAAGGCAAGCTTATTGCCCGACTTTCTGGCCATTTCTACCAACCCCAGGCCGGCTCCTCCCTTTTCGGAAAAGGTGCCTTGAGTAAGAATCTCATTGGAATAACTTTTAAGCGCGTCTTTATCCAGGCTATTCACATGATCCAGCTTGTCCCTTAAAGGCGAAATCTCTTTTTTGTCGATGGAGTTGGCAGATGTGAGATAATAATCCTGCTTGATGGATTGAATAATAAAAAAGCTGGAAGGATTGAGCCTGTCTGTAGGAGCAATTTCGCTATGCCTGGCAACATTCTGAAGGGATTCCACCATCACAAAATACAGCTTCTTCTTCACCTTGGTTGATTCGGCATGTGAATCGACTGCAGCCTCAGCAAATGATAAGATACGATCCGTCAGCGCCTGAGAGAAGTCGCCGTTGTACACGTAGCTGAAATCAGACTGCTTGAGTAGGCAGTGCAGGTCGTATACGAATCCTAAGTTCACAAAAGGGATTATGTTTACTCAAAAATAGAATATTTTCCGGAAGAAGAAAATTTTAGAGGAAAATAGGTGAATAGGAGTAGAAAAGGAAAACACGGAACGTTCCTGTCAGGCGGTGATTTTCTTGCTCTCACGCAGCAGTTCGAGCGCAGCAGCAGAAATGGCCGCTTCATCATATCCGCATTCTTCGTAGAGCTCTTTTTGTTCCCCGTGCTCTATCACCTGGTCTGGAATACCCAATCGCTTTACCTGGGCAGCATACCCATTATCGGCCATGAATTCAAGTACCGCACTTCCCATACCTCCCATGATGCAACCATCTTCCACGGTGATGATTTTTCCATAACGGGAGAATACCTCATGGAGGAGGGCTTCGTCCAGGGGCTTTACAAAACGCATATCATAAAGCGCAGCGCTGATACCTTGTTTGTCGAGTGATTTACAAGCAGCAAGAGCCAGGTTACCAATGTGTCCGATACTGAGAATGGCCAGGTCTTTGCCTTCACGTAATTTTCGTCCTTTGCCTACAGTGATTTCAGTGAAGGGTTGTTTCCAGTCGGTCATCACCCCATTGCCTCGGGGATAACGGATGGAGAAGGGAGATGCGTTTTTAGGAAGTTGGGCCGTATACATCAGGTTTCTGAGTTCTTCCTCATTCATCGGAGCAGATACAACCATATTCGGGATACAACGGAAGAAAGCGAGGTCATACGCACCGTGGTGAGTTGGGCCATCCGCTCCGGCCAATCCTCCTCGGTCTAAACAAAATACAACATGCAGGTTCTGCAGTGCTACATCGTGAATGACCTGGTCATAGGCCCGTTGCATGAAAGAGGAATAGATATTGCAAAAAGGTACGAGACCTTGGGTAGCCAGGCCTGCAGAAAAAGTAACGGCATGCTGCTCAGCAATCCCTACATCAAACGCCCTGTCGGGCATGGCCTTCATCATGATATTCAGCGAACAGCCTGATGGCATCGCCGGGGTTATACCCATTATTTTAGGATTCGCTTCTGCCAGTTCCACCATGGTATGGCCAAACACATCCTGATATTTTGGAGGTTGAGGCCCTTTTGGAACGATCTTGATTATTTCACCGGTTTCTTTATTGAACAGCCCGGGACTATGCCAGAGTGTCTGGTTCCCTTCCTCCGAGTACTTATAGCCTTTGCCCTTTTGAGTCAGGCAATGAAGGATTTTGGGACCAGGAATGTTTTTCATGTCTTCCAGCACCTTCTTCATCCGGATCACATCGTGTCCGTCTACCGGGCCGAAATAACGGAATTTGAACGATTCAAACAGGTTGCTTTGCTTTAACAACGTCGTTTTGATTCCATTCTCTATTTTAGAAACTATTTCCTGGGCATTCGGACCAAATTTGCTGATCTTACCCAGTAAGTTCCAGATATCGTCTTTGAATTTATTATAGGTCTGGGAAGTGGTGATATCAGTCAGGTATTCTTTGAGTGCACCCACATTAGGGTCAATACTCATGCAATTGTCATTTAATACTACAAGCAAATTGGAATTGGCAATACCAGCATGATTGAGGGCTTCAAAAGCCATTCCGGCGGTCATCGCCCCGTCTCCGATTACGGCAATTACATTCCGGTCTTTCTCCCCTTTATACTTGGAACCAACTGACATGCCGAGAGCTGTGGAAATAGAGGTAGAGGAATGGCCCACACCCATGGCATCGTATTCACTCTCTTTTCGTTTTGGAAATCCGCTGATGCCCTTGTAAAGCCGGTTTGTCTGAAAGCGGGTACGTCGTCCGGTAAGAATTTTATGGCCGTATGCCTGATGGCCTACATCCCAAACAAGCTGATCATAAGGGGTGTTGAATACATAATGCAAGGCCACTGTCAGCTCCACCACGCCCAGGCTGGCACCGAAATGCCCTCCTTTTTGAGAGACAACATCAATAATAAATTGACGAAGTTCCTGACATACCTGCGGCAGTTCTTCTTCCTTCAGCTTGCGAAGATCAGATGGGTATTCAATTTGAGAAAGCAGTTCCCCTGCCGGAAAGTCCATTCGTTGGGTATATTCCCGTAAAGGTAATGAATTTTGTTTTTCCTTTACTTAGAGGTAACAACAATGGAGGATGCGGTAAAAGATCTTTAAAGACCTGCAATTCGCTACAAAACAGCACATTGCAGGTCCTTGAATAGGAGACCATTAAGTTCAGGATTCTTTTTTTGTTTTAGACTTATCGGGAAGCAGGAAAAGAATGAAAACAGAAATGACAGGAAGAAAGAATCCGATGATAAACCAGGTCATAAACGGACGTCCCATCTGCTTCGCCAGGTTTCCTGCAATTGTAGGAAAAATAGTCAGCGCAGAGATGAGCATGGATGTCAGAAAAAGTATTCCCATTGCAAATCTTTAAAAGCCTATTGATTCACCTGATAAACCGATTTATTTACAAATATACGGCATATCAAAACGAAGAAGGGTACATACATCAGGCCATAGGGTAAGCCCAGGTGGTGTAGTATCTTTTCAGAGCGAATCTTGCTGTTTTCAGAAATAATATACAATACCGGAACAAGGATCAGGGTCAGAAATGTTGCAAAACTGAGACCGAAAATCATGGTCCAGGAAAGCGGGCCCCAGAAAGCAACACTGTCACCTCCGAAGTATAAATGAGGGTTGAGCTCAGTAAAGAGCGTGGTAAAATCGATGTTGAGACCGACAGCCAGAGGTACCAGGCCCAATATAGTCGCCGAGGCGGTAAGCAATACCGGTGTCATCCGTGTTTTGCCAGCCTCCATAATGGCATCCAGTGCATTCATACCCTGTGCACGCATGAGGTCAGCGAACTCTACCAGCAGGATTCCGTTTCGGACTACTATACCTGCCAGCGCGATGATACCCACTCCGGTCATGACAATAGACATATCCATCTTAAACAAGGCTACACCCAGCAATACCCCAATGATACTGAAGAAGATTTCAGTAAAAATAATCAGCGGTTTGCTGATGGAGTTAAACTGTGTAACCAGAATCAGAAAGATAAGGCCCATTGATACCAGCATGGCTGTTCCCAGAAAAGAAGACGTTTCCTTCTGATCTTCCTGTTCACCGGTCATTACCAGGGAAACACCTTCCGGGTGACGGTATTCTGTCACCGCACTTTGCACTTTCGCTACCACTTCATTCGGGTTCATTCCTTCACTCACATTGGATGAAAGCGTGATGATGCGTTTCTGGTTTTTACGTTTGATGGCTCCATAAGTACTTTCATACCGGATGTTGGCAAAGGTGGCCAGGGGTACCTGACGGATCTGACCATTCATGGCCATGTCGCGGTAGGTGATTTTCAGATTCCGGAGGGCATCTACATTGTTACGCTGGTCTTCCCGGTAACGTATCTGAATCGGATATTCATCTTTCAGGTCACGGAACTTGGCATACTGATCCTGGCCAAACACGCCGTTACGAATTTCTGAACCTATTTGCCCGGCAGAAATACCTTCCCGGTTGGCCCGTCCCCGGTCAACATCAAATACGATTTCGGGTTTGTTGTTCAGAAAGTCCGACTTGAGCTCCTGAACTCCGTCGATATGAAGGGAGTCAAGGTAATGTTTGAGCCCGGTGGAGGTGTGGATGAGGGCATCCAAGTCGTCTCCGGTGATTTCAATGCTGATGGGTTTAGGAACAGGCGGTCCGGCCTGCTCATGAGCAACGGTAATTTCAGCACCAGCCACTCCTTTAACCGTTTTTTCAATTTTGGCAAAGAGCTCGGCAGTGGATTTGCCATGCCGCTCGGCAAATGGTACAAAGGATATTGCAATCCGTCCTTTGTTGGGGTAGGTACCCTGGTCCTCATCCTGAGGGTCGGTCACAGCCACCGTTACGTTAGAAATAACCGATGCCACCATGGGATTGTTTTTACCCAATACTCCATTCACCTTGGCTTCCACGACCTTCATCACTTCATTCGTATAAGCCTGGTCGGTACCTACCGGCAAACTGACATAGATATAAGTATAATTGGGGTCGCCGGAAGGGAAGAAAACCACTTTCGGTCCACGGATCACAAAAAAGAAAAGTGAGAAAATGAATAAGGCGAATGTTCCACCCAGTACAGCCCAGGGGCGTTTAAGTGACCTGGACAAGAGACGTTGGTAGGAATTCACAAATGCAGGCCATACCTGTGTTTGAAATTTAAATATGAGCTTCAGCAAAACAAAGTGGTTGAGGAGATTGAGCAACAGGATGAGAATCAGGAAATTTCCAAGACCCCTGTTGTGTGCGAGGTAAAAGATCAGCGCCAGCGCACCAAAAATGATGGTGGAGATCTTCATGCCTTTGCTGAAAACAGGCTTGCGTTTAGCCGCTTCTTCATCGTGAGGTTTCATAAAACCAACTGCAAAAACAGGGCTGATGATATACGCCACAAAAAGAGAAGCCATCAGTGTGATGATAAGGGTTATCGGAAGGTAGATCATAAATTCTCCGATCACCCCTTTCCAGAATGCAAGTGGGATAAAAGGAGCCAGGGTGGTAAGTGTACCGGCCAGAACAGGCAGGAATACTTCTCCAGCCGCCATTTTAGCCGCTTCCTTGATTGGCCGTTTGCCGTTTCCGAATATCCGGTGTGTATTCTCAATCACCACAATAGCATCATCTACTACAATACCGAGCGCAAGGAGGAAGGAGAACAAGGTCATCATGTTCATCGTGAATCCGATGCTGGGCATGATCATAAAGGCAACGAACATGCTTAGCGGAACAGACATTGCCACAAAAATGGCATTGGTGGCCCCCATAAAGAACATCAGGATAATAGTAACCAGGATAAAACCAATAATGATGGTATTGATCAGGTCATGAAGTGTTAAGCGCGTTTGAAAACTCTGGTCTCCTGTGGTGACGATGCTGAGATCCTTAGGCAGGGTCTTTTGCATATCAGCAAGGATGTCCTGTATCTTATCGGTGGCTTCGATGAGGTTTGCACCGGAACGCTTCACGATGCTCAGGGTAATCACGTTTTTTCCGGCAAGACGCGAATAGCTTTGTTGCTCGGCATAGGTGTCTTTTATTTCAGCAATGTCTTTGAGGTAGATGGGTGCACCATTAGGTGATTTTACCACCATGTTCCTGATCTCATCCACATCTTTGAATTCTTTCTTTACGTTGATCGTTCTCCGCAAACCTTCCATTCGCACATCTCCACCGGAAATTGTCAGGTTCTCATTGCCAACTGCCATCTTGATATCATACATAGAGATCTGGGCAGCCTGCATTTTAAACATATCCACGTTAATCTGAATCTCCCTGTCCAGCGCTCCGATAATGTCAGCCCGGGTAATTTCCTTCATCGATTCAATCCTGTCCTTGATCTGATCCGCGTAATTTTTTAATTTATTCAGGTCAAAATCTCCGGAAAGGTTGATGAAGAGAATGGGAATCTGAGACAGATCGACATCCGCCACGGTAGGTTCCTGAGGTAGATCCTTTGGCAGGTCCTGTTTGGCTTTATCAATTTCATCCTTCACCTTTTGTTTGGCCAGATCGATTTTCACATCCGTCTTGAACTCCACGGTGATAATGGAATAATTCTGGTAAGAGTTGCTGGTGATTTTCTTAACCCCTTCAATTGATTTGACTTTTTTCTCGATGGGCTTGGTAACCAGGTTCTCCATATTGGCCGGGGAAGTGCCTGGATAAACGGTGGAGATGAATATTTTCGGAATCTTGATTTCCGGAAAGCTTTCCTTGGGAATGCTGATATAGGAAAATATCCCCGCCAGGGTAATGATAATGGTAAGCACGAAA
>Ga0206975_1003_pt3 | contig 24609 bp, 25 predicted proteins | sample Alteio_BWOrgHeat_81_FD_152919 | JGI IMG/M metagenome (GOLD analysis project Ga0206975, IMG submission 152919) | Enriched cells from forest soil in Barre Woods Harvard Forest LTER site, Petersham, Massachusetts, United States -... | ecosystem: Environmental > Terrestrial > Soil > Temperate forest >... | reverse complement strand
CTTTGGGCAGCATCGGGGTCGAAATAGCTTGACGTATCTTCTTCGGGTTTGCTTTGATCAGAGGGTGGGTTTGTATTTAAAGATGAATTATCTTCTGGTGGTTTCAAACCTGATTTCCCATTTGAGACACTGTCTTCATTGGAAGATATTGAAGGATTTTGACGAGGTTTGATTTGATCCGGAGATGGGTTTGTATTTTTATCTGCTAGGAGGGGCAACTTTGATTCGTTAACTTCAGGTTTTTGTTCTTGTTGTAAAGGATCTAGCTTTTGTGTGGCAAGACTGCTGTCATTCGAACTAGTTTGTTGTTCAGGTTCCTTGCCAGTGGCAGCTGCTCCTCCCGGAAATGTGAAGTTTAATAGAGAATCAATAGCGACGGATGCAATGGTCAAAGTAACGAGAGCATAAGGATTTAAGATACATGCCGCTCCTATTAATCTAGGTATTACAAAGTGATTAACAAGCACATAGACTGAGCCATAGACAAAAGTGGATAAGAAAAGACAGCACACCCGTTTTCCGAATCGCTCTATGAATGAAGGATAGGGACTCAATGCAACTTTAGGTTGGAATATAAGGTGGTTTTCAATGTATCTGATAATCTTTGTAGAGATAAAATAGGCTATCAAAAATGTGCCAGCAATTGCGCTTCCTTTTGCTAGATCTGCTTTGGTAACGCTTCTGACTGCATTTGTAATCTGGGAAGGAGTAAGGTGAGACACATTATTTTTTACATAGGAAATATATCCTGAAATATGTTCTCTTGTATATGAAAGACCTTCGAACATTTTCTCTTTTACCAACTGAATAGTCATATGATAACACACTACTTTTTAAAAATTAATTTATCAAAAACAAATAGTTACTTCTTTTATTATACTTTCTTTTAACGACAAGTGTTTTGCATTTCTATTACTTAAAAGAAGTGCCTAAACACATTTCCGTTGTGTTTCGGCACTTTCTCCATTATTTCTCCACGCAATTCCGATGATATAATTCCCTTAAGCAACGTAGAAATCATCTGTTAGCGGTAGTTTGTCTTTAGACGGTATAACAGTAGTTGTAGATGAACTTTGGGATGATGAAGAACTTAATGAAGAGTTCGATGTTTGATCCGTTTGAATCTTTAGGTGCTCAGTTGGCATTGTACCCACTGTAGAATTTGCAACGTTAGCTTCAGATTGGTGCTTAGGGACCCATATCATCTGTGGTTGATTGGATGTTTTTTTCAAACCGTTTGTAGGGGTCTTCAAATTCAATGAACTTATGCTTGAAGTGTTACTGGAAAAGCTATTTAAATCGCTGCGCGGGTCTAGATTCAAGATCGGTTCCTCTTTTTTTGGGCTCGGGGGATTCGATTTGGATCTTTTCGAAATAAGCAGCTCCGCCGCAGTTGGCAATTCGGTTGAATATTCGTCTTGTTCTTCTTCTTCTTCTTGGGAACCATTTAGGTCGTCGGTCGAACTCGATATTGGGTGCGAACTCAATGAAATCATGTTTGGAATAGTAGCCATGAAAGACGCGGAACTTGTGCTTAAAGTATTTATCGAAGGAAGTGTGTAAAAGGAACTTGTGGTTGAATCATTTGGCGAAGGCTGAGAAAAGCTGCCTAAATCGATGAGCGAGTGTTCTGTTTTTGAACCAGTTGTTGAATTTATGTAAGTGCTTGTAGAATCAGGCAAACCTACAGACGAGATCGAGGTGACTATTTCTGTGTTTGATCCAGAATTACTGTTTGAGTCGCCTGGAAAGGGTTCTAAAGGGGAGGGAGGACGCGGGGGGGCAATAGAATCACTTTTAGCACTCTCAGTAACCATCTTAATAGGTGATTGGGCTATTTCATTCGGCTTTGAAGAACAACTTAGCGGATCTAAAGAATCCGATCCTTTTGAAGAACTAGAAGAACTAGAAGAACTAGAAGAACTAGAAGAACTAGAAGAACTAGAAGAACTTGTTTTTGATTTCTTTGAATTCTGTGAATCTGGTTTCTCTGAACTCCCTGAATTTGGTTTTTCTAACGATTTCTTGTTTTCATCCTTTTTAAATTGATCGACTGATTCCTCTAACAATTGATTCTGTGTTTGTGTGCGAATAGTCTCATTACCTGTAGTTTGGCTTCCATTCTTTCCCTCGATCTTGGACTCTATTAACTCAGAGGTCGATTTTTTTTTTTGTTTGTTTTGCCCGGTGAATTTTAGGCAATGCATGGCGACACATACGATAGTTAGAGTGACCGTACCATAGGGACTTAGGGTGAAAGCAACTCCGAGTAATCGAGATATTACAAACCGATTGACAAAGTAATTATTCGAGCCATAAAAACCAGCGCGCAAGACAAGACGGCATATCGGTTTTGCGATGGAATGAGTGAAACAGTTAGAGAATGAAGGTTCATGACGCTTGGGTTTCTGGTTATTTAGCCACGTAATTCTTTCAACGTAATTGATAATCCTTCTAGTGACACCCCAAGTGATAACAAACAAGCCAGTAGCTGCGCTTCCTTTTGCTAAATCTGTTTTAGTAAGGTTTCTGACTGTTTTTGTAATATTAGAACGAAGATTAGGAAGGTTATGTTCTACGTAGGAAATATATCCTGAAATATGGGTCTTTGTATAAGAAAAGGCTTCCAGCATTTTCTCTTTTGCTAATTGGATAGTCATATGTTATACCTCTTTGTAGTGATTAAATTATAAAAAGACCAGTTTATATTACACATGCTTTTTTTTGCAATTAAATCGTTCAATTCTATAAAATAAAAAAAATAATTTCAAAAGAAATGCATCAAATTTTTGTTAAAATAAATTTTACATTGTTTTTTGTTGTTGGAATTGGACTCTTGCTCAATGGATGCTCTCGTTCTTCTTCTCCCAAAAAATCAACAGGTAGGGGGGAGTATATTGTTCGAAATCACAATGAAAAACTTTTACACATTGATGCCGCGGAACCGAAGCAACGAATGACATACCCTTGGGAAAATGGGCAGTTCGCTACTATTCCAAAAATCACAAAAGATTTTTTCAGATGTCAAGGGAGTAGCCTTCATCCCGCGAAAATTGTCCACAAAAACGATGAATTGTCATATGTATATGATTGTGGAGGTTATCAAAGGCACAGCCTTCCTTTGCGAAATGGAAAGGAATTTATCTATCCCATTCTCATAGACCTATTAAATGACCTACAAAAGAAAACAGAAAAAAAAGTAGTCATTACAAGCGGCCATTCTTGCCCTGATCATTATCGTTATGTAGATACAGAAGGGCAGTGCAATTCTAAACATCTTCTTGGAGCAGAGGTCGATTTTTATTTACAAGGAATGGAAGAGTCTCCAGAAAAAATCGCGGAGCTCATTTTTGCATACTATCGAGAACAAACAAAATATCACAATCTGACTGAATACCAGGTATTCAAAAAAGAAGAAAAAATTGAGAATAGAAATGTAGATACCGCATGGTATAACAAAGAAATCTATCTGAAGATTGTAAAGAAAAACGAAGGGCGCGATTTGGATAATCGTCATCCTTACCCTTACCTTTGCGTGAAAGTTCGATTTGATTGGGACTTACATGAACCAGTCACCTATTCATGGGAAAAAGCTTTTCATCATATTCACCGTTGGTGAAAATTCTTTCCTTAAATCTGAAAATTATCATATAATGGCTTATTCTTTTTGCCGATGTGGCGGAATTGGTAGACGCGGTAGACTCAAAATCTACTTCTAGCAATAGAGTGCTGGTTCGAGTCCGGTCATCGGCACATTCCCGAACGTTTTGTCAGAAATGGTTAAACGTTCGGTTTTTTTCTTAACTCTTTCTGAAATCATCCTATAAGAGCTTTAGTAGTTCGATATTCCTTTCTCAAAAACCAGTTTTCCAGTGAATATCGAAGCAAGAAGTTTTTTTTTAAAATATAATGTGGAAATATATATAAACCACTCTAGTTAAAAAGCTTGAAAATATTGTTTAATTCTGATAAATTACAATATTATACTTTATCCTTACAATTGATTTGAGGGTTATTTGTTTTATGATTAGAATTTCATATCCAATACTTGACGAAGCTTGTTGTGCTATTCAGGGCTTTGCGGGGGCTCATCTTGTAAATGCTATTCGAGGTGCACAAATTTTTAATCCTGTCAATGCAGCCATATGTTTTGCTGGTATTGCTTTAACAGAAAAGGTTATTTATGAATTAAGTAACCGCGTTATTCCTGGATCTACAGGATTTTTGGGTCCAATCCCTATTGGAACTAAAAATATTGTATCTTATGGTGTAGCTACCTATACAACGTTTAAAATTATGCAATTAGTAGGCTTAATTTTCGTAGTACCTAAAGCAATCTTAGTGATAGGTAGTGTCTGCTCAGGAGCTTTGATAATAGGTGGTGCTGAAGCTTTGATAATGCGTGTCGCTGAACTATTATAAATACTGCAAAACTTCTGAAGCATTCATGTAAAACCCACTCAAATTGCTCAAAAGTGGAATGCCGAAGCGGCAATACTTCATAAATTCTGTTTCACTGCTTTCTTGCACTTCGATCTTTTTCCTTAAGATGGCAATTTCTTCTTTAGCTGAATGGATTTTTCCTTGCTCTGTAAATCTTTCATAATTCACCTCTACAAAATAATATTAGTGGTGGTTTCCAAAATCCAATCTGATAGAATATCTAAAACTACAGGCGCAATAGTTTCTTCAATTTTTCCATACTCTAAAATAGATCCAGTTTCACATGTTTGAAAGAAATGATTCAGTTTTGGAAATTCAATAATCCTAAAATTTCTGTTTCCAGCCTCTTCAAGAATTTTGGCAATGACGGGAAGATTTTGTTTTGGAGAAACTTGTGAATCGAGTTCGCCATTGATCACCAAGACAGGAATCTTAAGGTTCTTTAATGAGATTATTGGATCATAAGTCAGGTAATAGCGGAACCACCTTGAGTTGCAACGCTTCATTTGGGCCTCCATAACCTCAGCACTTGTTTGTTGTTCCTCTTTGGATAAATTGACCAACTGTTTTGCGATGATTTTTAGTAACAGTGTCTCAGCTTTTTCAAGATTAGATTCATTTTTGATTATAGACAATACCTGCTGCTGAAAATCAAGTTGATGACTTAGCTGCTCTTCTGTAATTCCCATAGTACGAGAAATTAGGGCCTCTTGTGCATAAACAATTGCCTCACCAGTTACGCAAGGACCTGCCATTAACACAATAAAAGCTACGTCCTTCGATTTGACTGCTACCATTGGAGCAATCAATCCTCCCTCACTATGACCAATTAAACCTATCTGTCCTGCATCAACTTCCTTTCGAGTTTTCAAATATTCGACACCAGCCAATGCGTCAGTAGCAAAATCTGCAGTAGTCGCAATGCCGTAATTTCCCGTAGATTGTCCGATCCCACGCTTATCTACGCGTAATACTACAAAACCTTGTTTTGTAAGATGGTCAGCTAAAACCAAAAAAGGCTTGTGTCCAAATACGGTTTCATCACGATCAATTGGACCAGAGCCAGCGATGAGCAAAACAGCAGGAGATGGTTTTTCTGATCTAGGAAGAGTTAAAGTACCAGCTAACGTCACGTTTGCAGTTAAGTTAGGGTATTTAACTTCTTCTACATCGTAAGAAATCACGCTTTTTGGCTCTTGAGGGCGTAAAGGTTCAGGAACCTTTTCAAGTGATTCATCTAAAGCAGCTAACAGACTGAATACAGTAAATAAATTCTTAATCATCCGAGTTCTCGTTTTCTTTTCCATTATAAACATGTTGAAAAATAAACACTATTGTCTCCGAAGATTATCAAAATAGTTTTGTTGTTCTTTTAAAGCTTTCAGCCTACTTACAAGGATATGAACATTTGCAAACGGATCCTCTTTAGGGTTATCATGCTGCTTCGAAACCAATTCTGAAGCTCGCTTGCAAGCTGCCTCAATCAAAAGGAAAGTTGTATTGAAAATTTGCACACCATCTTTATCGTAGCTTTCAAAGCCTGGCAATTTTTTAATGCTTTCAAAATGTGTTGAGGACCTCCAAATCCCGATTCACGCATTTGAAAGTGGAGATATGGCCACAGCTCAAAACAAGGATTAGACACGATCGGAACAAAATTTTTAGATTTGCAGACTTGAATAGCATCTAGAAATGCTGAAGGATTATTGTCGCGATCGAATACGCAAAATATTTGATCATATTTAACCCCATCTTCTTTGGATTTTCTTTTTGCAGTGTTTACAATACTTCTAGGATCAGTTCCATCACCTTTGCAGATATGAACATGCACACGCAAACTTCTTGCAAGCTCACTAAAATAATCGATTTCTGTTTCCCCTTCACAGACGACTAAATCAATAGGGGAATAGCGATTATCAGGCTTTCGATAGGATTTGATGGAGATATTTTCTGCAAAATGTATAGAGTTTTTATAGATTTACTGCTATTTTAACCTAATTTCCGTACGAATTTTATAAAGGGTTCAAGCTCATAGATGTTGCGCATTCCCTCGACAAAATGGTTCGATAATTGTCCGGTCATCGGCACATTCCCGAACGTTTTGTCAGAAATGGTTAAACGTTTGGTTTTTTTATTTCCAAATTATCGCTGAAACTGGCCTATGAGTCTATTGACTTTTTAAGCAGATTGTCTGTAATGGTAGTATTAGTTTTCTTGTTCAATTTAATCGGATCTTGTATTCCAGAGTATGAAGCGGGGATAAGGAGACTTCTTTCCTCTGAACAAAAAGCAAATAGTAAACCTATTCAGGAAGACCGATCATTCCTGAAGAAAACGGAAAAGGAGAAGAAATATGGGTAGAATGATTATTCTATGGTTATTAGGCGTTCCTATTACGATCATTATTTTGTTAAAAATATTTGGAATTATCTAAAGAATATCAAATGACCTAATTTCCTAGGTTAATTTTCAAATTTCCTTATAATTTTGTCTACAATCATTTCAAAATTATATGGATGGTCATGGATCGTGTCGCAGAGGAGGATCAAAAAACTTCATCGGCTTATCAGGAAAGTAAAATAGAAACTCTTCTTGCTTTTTGGGATACACTTACGAGAATTACTCAGCTCACTTTCCATGCAAAGACACAATCAAAAGAGGAAAAAGGGTGGAATGGAAAAGGGCAAGGTGAAGTGCTCATCACAAAGGAATGTCCTCATACGTTGCTCTTTAGTGAAAAGGGGACTTGGCACGGGAAACAGAGCGGAGAGGTCAGTTTTAGCAATATCTTTCGTTGGACTTTGAACCGGAATAGGGGCTTGATTTCTTTGGAACATTTGCGTCGAGGCCCAGACAACCCAGTCTTTCTTTTTCATCTAGCTCCTATTGGCAAACATTCCTTGGCATCAGTCGATCCCCATCTTTGCAAAAGAGATCGTTACTTTGCACAAATTCATTTTGACAGCCATGGCCTTCATTTACACTGGAGAATCATCGGCCCCAAGAAAAATGAAAAAATTAATTACTACTATTCTTGATTTTATTGAGAGAGCATGAAAAATCCTTACTTTAGTTTGATTGGTAGTGTTTGGCATTATGGAGTTAAATCACGCTGGGCAATCTGTGGTTATTATTTAGCCTTTATTCTCGCACAAGCGAGTTTAAGTCTAAGTCCTTATGCGTTTGGCCAGGCGATTAATGTTTTACAAAATTTCGAACCAAATCGACTCCAAGAAGTAATTTTCTGGTTAGGCTTTGGCGTATTGGTCACACTGCTCTTTTGGGTCTTCCATGCTCCTGCACGCATTGTAGAACGAACTATTGCTCTAAAAATTCAACAAGCTTTTCGCCTTCATCTGTATCAACAACTGACTCGTTTACCTCTAAAATGGCATCAAGAGCACCATTCAGGTAATATTATCACGCGACTGAATCGCTCTTCAGCTGCTCTCTATCGATTTGCTGAAAATCAGTTTATGTACATTGAAACGATCGTTAGATTCATTATTTCAATAGGTTTTTTATTATGGATCTCCCTCCCTGTGGGTTTGGTCAGCTTATTGTTCTGTCTATTCATTTTAATCCCTCTAATTTTATTCGATCGGGCGTTGATTCCTTTATATAATGCGGAAAATGAAACTGAAAACCGGGTGGGTAGCGTCTTATTCGATTATATTAGTAACATGACCACTGTATTGACATTGCGTTTGGGTGAACTCACTCGCTCTAATCTTTGGCAACGGATGTTATCTATCTGGCCTATCTTTCGAAAAGAAATAACCGTGAATGAAATAAAATGGTCTTTAATAATGAATCTGTTTTCAATCTTTCAAGCAATTACATTGGGAGGTTATGTCATTTATTCATTGCGGGGTAATGAAATGATTGTAATAGGGCTTGTTGTAATGATTTTTCGTTATCAATGGGAACTTAATAACGTATTTCAAGTCTTAAATCTGTATTTTTCAGAAATAGTGCGAATGGATACAGATGTGAAGGGGATTCAACCAATTCTCAATGACATTCAAAAATATGCTCATCTCCCTCAGGGAAGAGCGATAGCATCACAATGGCACACTATTACTGTTGAAAATCTTGTATTTCACCATGAGTCTGGAGCTGGACAAGGACAAATTTTTGACCGTGTAGATTTTGGTATTCGACGTGGAGAAAAAATGGCTCTAATTGGTTATAGTGGGGGAGGCAAGAGTACGCTTTTAAACTTACTATGTGGGCTATACTCGCCTTCTTCTGTACATCTCAAAATAGATGGGGTTTCTTTTAACAACTTTGAACCTATTCAATCCATCGCGACTCTAATTCCGCAAGATCCTGAAATATTTGAGAACACTATTTCTTTTAATATTACTCTAGATTTGCCAGCCGACGAAAAACAAATTCAACAGGCAGTTTATTTAGCTGGATTTACTTCTGTTCTTGAGAAACTTCCGCAAGGCCTTAAAACTGACATTCGGGAAAAAGGACTTAACCTCTCCGTTGGTCAAAAACAAAGATTGGCTCTAGCTCGAGGACTTTTTGCAGCTCGCTATAGTTCATTGATTCTAATGGATGAACCCACCTCAAGTGTGGATCTTCCAACCGAAAAAAAAATTCTAACCGGTGTAATCAATGCTTTTCCAGATTCAGCCATGATTATCTCTCTACATCGATTACATTTATTACCCCACTTTGATCGAGTATTGATGCTCGATAATGGACGAGTGATAGCAACAGGTTCCGTGCGAAAATTGCTAAATTCTCCAGGACCTGTCTACAATCTATGGAGAGATTATCTTGATAATGGGAATGGGCAAGTGTAAATGAGGAGCGGCGCAATCGGGGGCTTGATTTCTTTGGAACATTTGCGTCGAGGCCCAAGACCGCCCAGGGTTTCTATTTGATGTTGTCATACTTTGCTGCGAGAATAAAATCGCTTTCAGATAGACCATTAATCTTATGAGTCCATAAGAGAACTTTGACTTTCCCATAAGATAACAAAATATCAGGATGGTGATCTTCTTGTTCGGCAATTTCTCCTATTTTATTTGTAAAAGCTAGAGCTTCTTGAAAATTTTTAAAAACAAATTCTCTTTCAAGATGGTGTTCATTCACTACTTTCCAATTCTTATCTAGTTGGCATTGTAGTTTTATTAGCGACTCACCTGTAAGAGGAGGAACATTCCCTCTGCAAGGAATGCATCTTTTTTTTGATAAATCACAATTTGAGTTCATGCAGTTTAGTCCTTTAGAGGTTTGTCAACGCTCTTAACCTTTGTGAAATATCCAATATATTGATATCGTTGAGGCATCAGCCAAAGAGATTTTTAATGATAGTAATAATCAGTAAATAAAATAAATGCAAGAAGAGGATTATGGTAACAAGCAACGCAGTGAAAGCCGAAGAATATTACAAGTTGATAGGAACAAAGAATGTAGAAGCAATCAAGAAATACTTGGATTCTGAAGTGGAATTTTATAGTCCATTAGCAATCCTAAAAGGAAAAGAAGCTGTCACAGCAGCCACGAGCAATTTTATGAATGCTTTGAAATCTCTTACGATACGAGCTAAATTTGGGTCAGAAGATCAGGCAATGATCGTTTACGATGTAGATATTCCTGGAGTAGCAGACAATTTCCCAGGAGCTTCTCTATTAACTTTTCGCAATAACTTGATCGTGAGAATTGAGCTGTTTCATGATACTAGTCGTTTTGCAAGGGAATTTTAACAAACCTTTGAACTATCCAGAAATTCCGGGCAGTTCAATGAGTTCTACCAGTCATGAATGATGTTCAGATCACGCAACTTCTTCATACATTCAACAAAAGAGTGTCTAACCTAATAACCTGAGTTTTGGGTTTATCTCATTGAAAATTAGCGATATCACGAGGCGAATTTCAAATATCGCTTCGCAGAGAATATTAAATCAATATGCTCAAGAAGCGGTATCTTGAAAGTTGCCCGTTAGATTGCTAAATTCCGAGGAGAGAAAGCCAAAACTCAGGTTAATATACGCAGAAATTGGAAAGGTCTTTTCTTGAGAAGGGGATGATTTAAGAGAAATGAAGTATTCATCCACATTTCCAATTTCTAAAATATCATCAACATCAAAGTTTTGGCTTACATGATCGAGTAGTACGACATCATCTTTATGAATTGTCTGTAATCCTTGACACAATTCGGACTTGGCTCTACGAATAGCTTCAGGAGCATCCTCTGCTACATAAAATGCACTTTGATGGTACTCAGTAAATTCATGCGGTTGATAAGCGCCAAGATTAATAAAATAGAGTTTTTTTGAGGTCGTATCTTGAGAAGGAGTTTTTGATAATTCAATCTCATATCCATCTATATTTTTTAGGTGAAGGTAAGAATCGATATGAAAATGATTCAAGTTGCCAAACCATTTTTTAGCAAGCAAAGGATAGGTTTCTTCAATACAAGAGCCAATAACAAAAACAACATCATGTAGTTCGATATTGCAGCGATCTGCTCGGCCACCTAAATAAACTGCAAATAATTTGGGTTCATTCATCTGCTTTTCCTTGGCTATTCAAAATAGTTTCTCATTAAGAATTCAGTCTATGAAATACTGATTTGATATTTATGTCAAAATATAAAACTAGTAGACACTCTCTAAAGAAGCTCTTAACTTATTTTGATATAGCTATGCTTCCGCAATATCGTTCTCTGAATTCATGTCGAAGCGAATATTTTGTGTATTATAGTCTTCATTGCTATTATAATCATATTCAGCACGCGATAAAGCCTCGTTCTCCAATTTCTTCCAATCATCCAGAAAAAAATAAGCGACAATAATGGAAGAAATGTTTCTGTCGCTTCCGATCACATTATATACGACATCTATGATCATCTTGTTACATCTTTCATCAAATTCTTCGGAGGAATAGTAACGAGATCGATTCTCTTCGTGTTCTCGCAGTCTTTCTCTTAATTCTTGCATTCTAGAAAAATAAGGAAATATATAAGCTCTGTACTTCTTTAGCTGTAGACATGTTGTTCGAGAGAAATTATCGATTGTAAGATTCGCTGTGTCATGTTCTACTCCTTCCTGATGAAGAAGTAACGAGTGGATGAGTGATGCTGGGATGAACCTGTTGCCCAAACGATAACGACTCTCATCCAAAAAAATAAGCTGCCCTTTCCCTTTCATGTATTGAAAAATGGGCTTGATCATGTCTAAATTATATGAAAGACAATGGCCAGCTCGAATGAGTATTGCCGAGTTTTCTACAAGTTTTTTGCGATGGCAATGTAAAAAATTTATCTCCAGATCGAGATGATGAGAAAAAATACAAGTTATTTTAGCAATCAATTCGAGAAATGGCGCACTATGATTGCGCGAAAGCAGGTTCGTGAGAGGAAAATCTCTGTCCAAAAAAGGGAAATCATTGCCTAATTCAAGCAGTATTCTAAAAAAGCGCAATTCCTTATCCTTGTTCGGATTATCCAATAAATGAATGATGAAGCTTTGTCTGACATCATTAAATCGTTGTTGATTGTTTTTTACCGACTGAAAAATGACCCTAAAAACATTCTCATTCTTATGGTCTATGGCAATATCTAATAATTTTATCATCTGAGGGCTGCTCAATGATGTCAGTAACTGCGGATTTTCCTTTATCCTATTTTCAAGCCATACGAAATTCAATGTGAAAGCAGGGTTGTTTCTATTATAAAAATCTAGTGTTTCTTTGAAACTTCCTTTAAACAGATTTACTTTTGGAATATAACCAAATAAAAAGCCTAAAGCGAAGAAAGGAGAGATAAGGATTGAGATGAGATTTTGCAATTCATTCTTTACAGAATCAAAGGATCTAATAACCCAAACCCATTTTACTAGATCAAACATTATTGCAAACATTGCCATGTGTGTTGCAACGAAAAATCGATATACAATTTGGTCTATACGTTTAACAATGCTTAGTTGTTCTACGCTTCTAAAGCTGTTTGCGCCAACTAACAAAATCTCGCCTATCGCAGAGCTTCCCGATGGAGCAAATGGTGGCTCATACCATACAATTCTATTGCTTTGATTATTTACATTCATAAAAGTTTAGTTGAGCATTTTGACGATTTGCTTCTAATAGGCCTATGAGAGAGAGTTTTTACGTGGTGAAAATATTTATCTTTTTGTGTAGTCTTTTAGTTATAAGATGTCATGCTTCTTCGTATGAAGAAGAACTGAGGAGTATCAGTATGTCGGATCATGTGTTTGTTGTTTCTGAGTGGTTGCCTAAGGAAAATCATGAAGATGAATTATGGGATTTTTTTAAAGAGCTTATGACATTAACTAAAAAAAGTGAAAATGGTTGTATAAGAGCGCATGCCACTCGACAAATTTCCCATCCAGGCGCTCCAGGAAAATCTAAATATACGATCGTACTTCTTCAAGAATATAGAAATATTGCAGCTTTTGATACTCACTGTCAATCAGATTATGTGAAGGATGCTTTTCAAAAATACGTGGAAAATAAAGAAACGTCAATAGTGGAAGAATGGCGTTGTAGGCTTTTCGGTGAAGATTAGTAATACCTCTATCAAAGACATTTTTTTTATGAATGGCCTTGGAGTTTTTGCCATTTACTGGATTTAATTCGATAGAGTACATGTCGCTTGAGTGGATGGTCATCAGAAAGCTTGGGATGATCAAAGTCATCGATTTCATCATGATCCATACCGATCTTTTCCATGACATGTCGTGAGCGAATGTTTTTTACAGCCGTAAATGAGACAATTTCTGGTAAAGAAATTTTTTTGAAGCCATATTGTAACGTTGCTTTAGCACCTTCTGTTGCATAGCCTCGTCCCCAAAAATGCACTGACCCTAGAGTGATTTAATCAACGCGCCAGTGCATTAATACACAAAAAACAACCGGATACTGATGTATTTATCTATTTTAGATTCCACTACGTAAAGGACCAAATAGGTTTTGATTCCAAAGCTCTTGAAGTCTTTTTCCTGCCTCTGAAGATCTATTTTCAATACTCTCACCAAGTTTCGCAACTTTCGCCACGCAAGGTTGACAAAAATAAGTATTGGTACCTAAATTAATAGATTTTGGATTTTTTTGAATTTCAGACCACATTCTAGAGAATCGTTCTGTATTGCAGGATACGCAATGCAAAAAAATACGCCGAGTTCGTGTCTCGTGTCCTATAGATTTCTCTTCTTCCTTTTTCCATGTTTCAATAACAACATTGGGATTTTTATCATTAGCAAATTTAAAAAAGTGTGAGAGCTCTTGGGAAATTTGCTTATCAAGCTCTAATCGTCCAAAATTCATATTTTTCTCCATTTTTTTTATTTTTCATGTAAAAGAGGTGGTAGATCCCAGGCAGACTGCAATTGGGAGTAAACATGATAGGGTAACTGAATGAGTACAGGATTTTTCCATTTGTCAAGCCAACGAAGAATTCTCTCTAAGTTGTCATAGCTCATTGCTGTACAACCAGCTGTACCTGAATTACAATTGCGCCATATATGAAAGAAAATTGCAGAGCCTTTTCCCGGTATTGATTGAGGGAAATTGTGATTCACCACTAAACCAATTTCATAAAGCGGTTCTCCTCCCATTCTTTCTGAACTACTCCAATCAGGAGTTACTTCTCTGCTATCCACAATGGAATTATAAAAATGAGACAGAGGATCATCTACTGCCTCCGTGAATTCATTAATCTCCAGATAATCCATTTTTAAATGAGCAGTTTCAGATCTTGGAAAGAAACCGAATACATGGCCAAGTGAAAAAATGCCAGCTGGAGATCTCAAATCACCCTCAGATTTATTAACAGGTTGATTGTCGATAAGATTATGCAAACCAATCCCCCAGGCCATCCCAGATTTTCCAACAACAACTGGAATAGGTGTACTAATCAGAGTCCATTGTTCATCTTGATCTCCCTTTTCAAACAATCGCATGTACCCACTCTTTTCTTCCCAACTTTCGGTGGTAACGACTAATAGCTGCAAATGGTTTCCCAGGTTGTTAGCAGCAATAGAATATCCATTGGAAATAAATGCTATGAAAAAGCAAATAGCTGTAACTAGTTTCATTTTTAGATACCTCTGTTGACGACACGCTCTAGATTGTTTTTTTTAGTGAATCGCTATTGAAGTGCGACATCAAATCTTACCTTCAATAGGTTCGAAAAATCAAGCTTAATTGTGCTCACACACAAGTGAGCTTTCGTGTTATTTATGCGAGCCGAAAACTTTATCTAAAATATAGCCACCTAAAGTGGCATGAAAAACCGTGTGAACAAAAACAGGCAATGCACCTGCGTAAAAACCTGAAAAGCGATGTCGATGTATTAATGTTCGTACTACAGATGATACTTTCATTTGTTGTAGGTCAGCATCCATTTGAATGCGTGTTTTAACAAAGTCCACAGGCAATCCCCAGGTGATAAGGCCTATTGCAATTAGAACACTTGTGATTCCTTGCCGCAAGTATGGGTGTGTTTTCTCTTTATCAAAGAGATCAAATTGTTTTTTAGATTCATTATTGATCGTCATCACAGTAGTCCACACAACACCTTGACGAAATAAATTTACACCAACTCCCCGATATAAAGAACTGATTCCATCTTGATTAAATCTTTTTTTAAAAAATGTGCTATAACGTTCCCGTTCTTTAACACGATAGGCCATTAATTGCTCAAGAGGAAGTATGACTAAAGAATCAAACAATGCTACAGAAAAGCCCGTTACTACTTTCGCATTCGTTCCCTCTCTAGTAAATGTTTCTGGGAATTTTTTAATGAGTTGTTCGTGTGTATAGCCGATAACGGGCCATCTAACAGCTTCTCTTAAAACTCGCCGAGGAAAATTAGTTAGAATGGTATTATAAAAACCAAAAACACCTCTTTCTTTCACTATGCCACTAATAATTTGCCAAGATGCATGCTTAGGATTTGCCTGAGCTGTTATTTTCATTAATTCCAAAGGATGTTCAAAAGGAAATCCGCCTATACTACGGAGTGCGCCTAAAAAAATAAGGCTTGGTAATTGGGGTTCTCTGTTAGCAGGCTGGGTCATTCCACTACTCCTTTGATTTGCAATACCATTCCGGAACAGAGTCAGTTAACATATTGACTATGTTGATCTTGTTAAACAAATTGAATATTTCTTCTTGTGATCTAGCTATTATTTCTATTGAAGGTGGCAGTTGGTCTATTTCTTCAACAAATATACGGATGTGATTTAGGCGGTATTCCCAACCACGCCGAAAAAAAGAACATCTATTAGAAAAATGCTTTGGTATGTATTGCTGTGCCTGATCAAATGTATCGAATTCTTTTTGAAATAAAATCTGATGATTTTGTAAATGTGAATCCCTAATTTTATATACAGCAACAACTGGCTTTTGCTGCCACCTTGTTATTTGATATTCTCTAATACGAAAAAATTCATCGTTTAAACTTTTATGAGAATGTAAATCAGAATAGATATGATCCTTGAAAGCATAATCCCCATGATAGTCAGCATGTTCACTCATTAAAATCGCTTGTACGTTTAGACAATTAGTAATTTCTGCTCTGATTTCTACTGCCTCTATTGAATGCAATAAAACATAAAATAATGATATGAAAAAAAATTTAACGAATGGGTTGCTAAAGGTATATTTACTCATTTTTTATCTAAATTTTTTTAGCAACGCTATGAAAAGTCTCGAATAGAGCTTTTATCAAGTATACTTCGAATTGCTTTACCATTCCCAATCATCCTCGTCAAAGTGATTGGAAAATTCGCCTAATAAGGAAGGTTCTTTACGCTTTTTCTTAGGAGCTTTAAATTCTTGTTCCCCTCCTTCTCTGGCTTGCTTTTCGGGTGAGATTAACAATCCCTCTTTAGTTACTTTGAAAACAAGATCCATATTTTCTTTGAATCCTGCTTGTTGAATGATTGTTTTAGGAATTCTTACGCCAAATGAGTTCCCTATCTGAATAATATGAACCATACGTACGCCCTCTTTATGTATACCGAAGTGATTTCAAAATTTGGATTTTTGGCTTCGCCAAAGCCCCGGGATTAAAACATAAAAAACGGTCCCATATTATAATATTGGGCCGTTTTTTATGTTTTAATCGCGGGAGCTTTCGCGTTGCCAGAAACCAAATTTTGAAACCACTTCGGTATAATTACATTAACATTATTGCAATTTTTGAAGGGTCAGCAAATTAGTTAGATTCGTTTACACGCTCTTGGAAGATGTGGGTATTTCCAAATGTTTTTTTTGGTGGGGGGATAACTCTTCTACATAGCAAATATTGCTATATTGGCTTTTATAACGAGATAATACTTCTCTTGGGCCTAAGATAATAGTGTCGCTATTATTTAAAGGAAGCCCGAGGAATTTTCCTCCATTTTGAAAAGGGTATAGCAGCGAAACCTCATTTTTGATAGATACGTTATGTTGATCTCCAATGATTGATTTTTCCTTTACGCCCTTTAGAATGACTACTTCACCATATTGCCAGTCTACCCGATTAGATGTTGCACGGATATCGGGTAAAATCTTCCACAACGGCAAAACAAGTTCTCTGATACAGGCAATTCTGGTCAAAAAGTTAGGATATTCCTGATGTATAGATTGGTATTTCTTCCACCCTTGTGCAAGCCTGTAAAGCTTCTGATCAATTGAGTCTGTTGCGCTATTATCTAGAGCAAAGAGAACGGTAGATTTACAAAGACCCCATTTTGCATATTTAGCGAGTTTGTTTGTGATAAATGTATTCCATTCGTAATTACACTTGCCGTAGTAGGAAGGTTTTTGCACTTCGTCAGCAATCAATTTCTCTATAGATTTATCGTATTCTATCTTCAAGGTTTTTATGTCATCTTTTATTAATTGTAATGTTAGTGCGGGAAATAAAATTGAAGAGCTTGCATATTTTAACATAAAAGTTTCATGGCGAACTGTACCGTATTTCCTCAATAGCATTTCACTAGGTAGTAGTTCTCCTTCTTTTAGCAGGGAAGGAATATTTAAAGAGTGAACAGCATGTGCTATAAAATTGCCAGAGTGTTGCGAAAACCAGTTATCAAAAGAAATTGAACAAATTGGCCTATATACCCTAATGTGCTTTTTTGTTTCTAATTGCCAGATCTTTTGATTGAGAGGTTCTAAAGGGATTTTATTTTTGCGAACTTTTTTACAAAAAGAATCAAGATAGGAACATGAACAGAACCAGCCTGCTATTTTTCGTATCAAAGCATCCAATTTCACGTTGTAGTTTTCTATTTTTTTGTTCCATTCAAAAACATTGCAATATATTTGAATAAGTTGATTTTGTGTAAGATTGTTATTACGCAAAGAGTTCTCTAACTGTGTAATAAAAAAAGATGTAATTACATTGAACTGGCTTTGGTAAAAGCTGCCACACCCTTTGGTATTAATGAAGGTGCTATTTTTGGAAGACGAGTTTTTCTGTTTTTTAAAACAAAAAGACTCTGAGCTAAGTTTAGAAAGAGTTAATTCTGTAAGACAAATCATATTTATAACATATTTGAAAACTGATTTCTTTCTACGAACAAATATTAGTACATATTGTATATTTAAGATAGTAAATCAACGTATATTGCTCGTCAATACAATTTTTATTCCACATGTTTTTCGATAAGTGGTCGACGGAATCAGATCAATCTATAGGCGTGAACCGATTCTTTTGCTGTCCTTTCGTGATTACTCATCGGAGCTGGATATTTTTTATATCCAGCATGGTACTTTTCCTTATACCACGCATGAATGGCCTTAGGAGGAAAATCGCGAAGTTCAGGAATCCATTTTTTAATATAGATACATTCAGGATCGAATTTTTTCTGCTGAGTCCAAGGATTGAAAATGCGAAAATAAGGCTGGGCATCGCTTCCACAGCTCGCTATCCATTGCCAGTTCCCATTGTTCACAGCAGGGTCATAATCGATCAAAGTTCGAGCAAAGTATTTTTCACCCCATCTCCAATCGATATGTAAATCTTTGATAAGAAATGAAGCTGTAATCATTCGAATGCGATTAGGCATAAAGCCTGTTTCGTTCATCTCTCTCATTCCTGCATCGACAATTGGAAAACCGGTAGAGCCTTTGCACCATCGCTGATAAGCTTTTTTGTTATAAGACCATTCGAGCTTATCAAATTTGGGATGAAACGCACCTTTAAAGACGTGAGGAAAGAAAAAGGCAATCGATGTAAAAAAGTCTCTCCAGTAAAGAGAACGGATCAGCTCGTGGTGCGGACCTAGATTGTGACAGATTGCCGCATACACTTCGCGAGGAGAGCAGACCGTGAATTTTAGACAAGGAGAGAGATGTGTAGAGAACTCTTCTGCGGGAAAATCTTTTAATTTTTTATATCTACTAAAAGAACCTAATTTTTCGAGAATTTTTAACGCTTCTGCCCTTCCGCCAACAAGTTCATTTTTTATCTCTTGCTTGGGAAAGGTCGACTTGTTGTTTGCAAAGGGAATCGATCCATGAAAGTAATTGGACCATTGATTTTGGAGGGGAGGCAATACTTTCTGTTTTGAAGCATTGCGAAAATAAGGAGTGAAAATTGTGTAAGGCTTCCCATCTTTTTTCAGAGTCTCTTCAGGTGGGTGAAGAAGAGCATCATCGAAAGAATAAAAGGGAATATGGCCCGCTTCACAAACTTTTTCGAGCTTTTTGTCTCTTTGACGGCTATAGGGAGTATAGTCTCGATTTACAATCAAAGTCTCGATATGAAGTTCTCGTATGCATTTGCGCACAACTTCTTCGGATTTGCCCTTAAAGAAGAAGAGACTGCCTCCTTCTTTTTGTAGTTGATTTTCAAGATCTCTGAGAGACTCAATCATAAATTTCAGACAATGATCGCTTCTAAAAGGATTTTTCTCGATCTGTTCTGGTGTAAAAACGAAGGCGGGAATGACAATTTCTGAAGATTGCAACGCAAAAATGAGACCTGTATTATCCTGAAGCCGCAAATCGCGCCTAAATAAAAAAAGAGATCTTCGAAACTTCCTTTCCATTTTCTATCCTTTTGCGATATGTGTTGCCAACCTGCTGAAAATAAGAGCATGAAATGGGTAAAGAATATACCAATAAAATCGACCCCAGACTCCCTTTGGGCGAAAAGTGGCAGTTTGTATTAAATCTCCCCCTGTTTCATAAGGGGTGATTTTAAATTCAAGCCACGCCTCACCAGGCAATTTCATTTCAGCATAGAGAAGCAGACGTCGATTTTTTTCATCTGCTAACAAAACGCGCCAGAAATCGAGAGTGTCTCCTACTTTCAGCTGGGTTGGATGGGTCCGTCCTCGGCGCAACCCAACTCCTCCCACCAATTTATCTAGAAAACCTCTCACTTTCCAAGCCCAATTCATGGTAAGCCAACCTCTTTTTCCTCCTAAAGCCCATACCCGTTTTTGCACTTGTTCTATAGGACAAGAAAAACGGATGGTCCGTTTATCGCTCAAGATGCCGAATTGAGGAACGTGGACATAAATAGACAGATCTGGATTTAAAGCGGAGCCACTTAACGTATCTTTCCAGCTTGAAGGTACCCAATCATCTTCGATACGAGTAAAAGCCAGTTGTAGAGCTTGCTTATAAGAGAGTAGTTTTCTTGGAAAAAGAGTTTGAATTCGATTTTCTTTGCAAACTGCATTATTAATGAGACTTTCAACTAGGAAACGGGCAAGTGAAAAGCTTGTGCTAGTCACAAAGAAAAGCCAGTAGGAGGAGAGGCGCGGCGTAAGAACGGGAACCGTGAAGATTTTCCGCTTCAACCCCCGCATTTTAGCGAAATTTAATAGAAGGTCTTTGTAGCTCATGACATCAGGTCCTCCGATCTCAAAGGACTGTCCAAAGCAAACTGGATTTCCCAAAACGAGCGTTAGATAAGCTAGAACATTGCGTATGGCGATCGGTTGGGTGAGCTGCGTAAGCCATTTTGGGGCAATCATAATGGGCAGCTTTTCAACCAGGTCTCGGATAATTTCAAATGAAGCGCTTCCCGAACCGATAATGATTCCAGCCATTAAGATAGTCACAGGAACTTTTCCTATCTGGAGGATTTCGCCTACTTTTTTTCTCGAGGTTAAATGACGAGAAAGATGGGCTTCATTTGAGAGACCGCTCAAGTAGATGATTTGTTTTGCTTGTGTATTTTCCAACCGACTCACAAAATTTTTTGCTGAAGCAGCTTCTAATTCGGAAAATTTTTGCGAATAACTCATTGAATGGACTAGATAGTAAGCTGCATCGATATCAGCGGGAATTTTTAGCAAAGATAAAGGATCAAGGAGATCAGCTTCAATGATATGAACTTGAGACTGAAATATCTTAGGAATTTCAATCCGGTAGCGGCTTCTTACTAGAGCATAGACCTCGTGTCCTTCTTCTATCAGACGGGGAAGGAGACGAGCTCCAATATACCCATTAGCTCCAGTAAGTAAGATTTTCATAGCTCTCTTTTAAATGTCTATACACCCAAGTGATCTCAAAATTTAGTTTATGTCAACGCGAAAGCTCCCGCGATTAAAAGTTCAAATTGTAAATTGCAAGCCTGAACCCGTTTGACATCATCATAACAACCTCATAGACTTCTCCTTTAAAACTTATTAATTTTTTTTAAAACTGAAATTTTATGCGACCGTAAGAATACAAAAAAACATAAAACTAATAATCTTTATAGAAGTTAATTGCTAAATTTAATATAATTCCTATTAAATATTATTTTTTTTAATAAAAAAGGAGAATTTCAATGCGAACTTACTTCGTTACAAAACAAATAACAAATTTACAAGAAACCCTTTACGCTGCATTGAATGGTTTGTCTCAAACACATAAAACTTTGGGGCGTTTTTGTTCAGTTCCTGTGTCTATATTAGATGTTGGATTAGATACACTCAAATCTCCACTGGGTGTCATCGAGTATGTGGCTATGACTGCGATTAATCTAATTGGAGCAGCTTTTTTTAAGAACGTTAAATTGAAAGATGTTTTAGCCTACACTAATTGGACCAGCAATGATTTTTTCTGCTCTGAAGAGGCTCGCTTTACATTAAAAGATGTTTTGGTCAGCACTGAACATACCCTTATAGCAGCAGCGAATCTTCCTGTTAAACTTGTTGTAGCTGCTCCGAAAATCATTTTTCAATTTTTTGCTATTATAATTAATCCTGAAAAAGTCCAGTCTATTTCCTTGGAAAAACCGGTTTTTAAAGCGTAATTTATAAACAATGCTTAGTCATTTTAAGAAAGAGTTCATGAATTTGAACTCTTTCTTAAATTAAATATTGTCGTCTTAGATTTTTCCAGGCTTCTGTCGTTAATCCCTCGCATGTAAGTCTCCCTATTCTCACTGTTAGCGTTCTGAATGCATCAGTTCCATGACTTGGGAAGTTGTGAAGTGGGTGGCTAGACCAGCAACCTTGCCGGTCATTCCATTTTAAATTGAATTTTTTTCGATGAATTTTGATAACTTATATGTTAATAATTATTTTTTACAGGGGTTAATATGAAAGTATCAAATTATTACGAGCAATCAGAAGGGATACCAGTACAAAATAGTTTTCAAATAAAAATACTATAGGCGGCTGATCGTCTCACTCTCTTCAGAGAAACAATAAAATTGGGAACATTGGTCGGACTAGTTATTTCAGCTTCAAGTGTAGTTTTTCATTTTGATCCAACCCTTGCTTTAAGTTGCACTGGGGTATGCGGAGTTTATTGGCTTCTTACTCGAAGATATGCCCAAAGGTTAGAACTTGACGCTCAAAGCATCATACAATATTGTAAAGAATTAAGAGATGGGGAACCAGTTTAAGATTTAGATTATATGAATTTTCGAAAGAATGTTGTCCTTTAAAAAACTTTTCGTTCTGTTTTATGAAAAGAGTACAAATAGGCACTGAAATGCTCTTTCGAATTTTCTACCGCACCATTTTCTTTTTAAGTAAGTCATTCAGAATTCGAAGCAAAACCAAATGCAGTCACGAACCTTTAAGTACTTCACTAGGATCTTTCTCGAAGTGGTGATAATCTACATAACCTCTACTCTCTTTCCAATCTCCCCCCCACTTCCATCCACGTTTAATAAAGGCTTGGTAGCAGGTTGTGTCTGGATCAATCATACCTTTAACTTTATTTTCGCGATCAAGATATTGAGCACTAGTTTTGGGAACAAGTAACTCACCTCGAAAATAGGGATTATATAGAGGATTAATATCGATTGCTAAGCCATAACTATGTTTGGAAAAAACACCCGTCATACCAGTAATCGATCGGGAGCAAAATGAATAACTGTTATTATCCTGCGCTGACAATTCATCACTGCCTTCATAAAGGTCTACAAACATCATTTTTTCGATAGGGAATTGGTTGTTGAAAATTTCTTTAAAAATTTCAATAACCTCCTCTGCAACTTTTTCATGAATAATTAAGGAACCATGATGAATCTGCTCATCAAATCCCCAATGACTAATCGAAACGCAACGTAGATCATTGATTGGAACTGGATTTTGATCATTCCAAGAATATGACATCTGCTCAAAAATTTGATTTGTAATAGGGGATATGGACCCTTCAAATTCCTGTGCATGTCCTGAGACTATGAATAAACATAAAAAAAATGTTGTTAGACTTTTAACCATTATTCATCTCCATCATAAGTTAGTCTATTGAGTAACTAATTACATTAATTGTATCTTTGCATGTCATAGCTTCCATCCTCCAGTGCACAACCAATAAAGCGATAGAACAAAACATATCCAAACTTGAATGTGTAAAATAACATGCAGAGTGTTAGGAACGACATTATCTCCTCTTGGTGGTAGAAAAGAATGAGTGTCTCGATACTCCTCAAAGCCAGCTTTGTTACCATGCATCCAGTATCTACCTCCAAAATAGGGAATCCACCACGCAGTAATTGTCCCAAAAGTCATAAGGCCATACATGATTACAAAAAGAAGACGTGCCCATAGAGGAAGAGGTAATGCAAAATAAAAAAAAGTCACAACAAGAGGAATCAGCACGAGGATTGCATTAACAAAAGAGCCGATCAATCGGAATCTCAATGAATGAGCTTTTTTTAGTGCAGCAAGATTGGTGAATGGGGGAATATCGACCCAATCGTGAAAAGCCATGAAAAAAAATAGTATGCATTGGATAATGGTAAAGAAATAAATCATTTTTCCACTTTTTGTGATAGGTCCGATTCTATCACATTAAAGAGAGATTTCAGAGCCAAGAGTTACGGGAATGGGGATAAGAATAACAAATACTGACAGATCGATCAATACGTTTGTGGAAAATACAACGTTTTTTCTGTGAGAGTTTTTCTTTCCTATTAGGATGTTTTTTGATAATATCTCTCTCTTAAAATAACAAAGGATGTGGATATATGAAACTGCTTTTTCTAGCTTTGAGTTTTATTGCAACTACAGTCTATTGCAAAGGAACAGAAATAGATGCACTAGAATATATTCAAACAGAGGGACTCGAGATGCACCATACTGTCGAAAATCACAGGAAAAAGTTTTTTATTGGACTTGAGCTAAGAACTGATAATCAAAAATGTTCTTTAGAAATGCCTGTTCATAAAGAGAAATTTTTTAATCAAAATATTCTTGCCAAGATTCCTCACAAGATAAATGGCAATATTCTAGCTGTTTATACAGATTATGAAGGCGATTATACACAACCTTACTCTTGGATTCTGGGGGCGGAAGTTTCTAGTTTGGACGAGATTCCAGCTGGACTAGTTGGAAAAGTTATCCCTGAGTCAAAGTATGCTGTTTTTACAACGAAAGGGGAATTTCCCCAAGGTTTAATTGGTGTTTGGCAAGCGATTTGGCAATCGAACTTGTCTCGTTCCTATACAACTGATTTTGAATTATACTCGCCAGATTTTGATCCACAAAAAAAACCAGAAGTGAAAGTTTATATTGCGATCAAGAGAAACTAAGCAAAAAGAACTCAATGAAATACAGTTGGAAGAAACATGACAGAAAGGAAGCCTCTTTTCATCTCAATCCATTATTGATTGCTTAAAGAGAGGGGGATAGATTGGAGATGTACAAACAGTTTATCGGCATGTTTGAACCTAACGGAGTAGTAGGCATCGCATTCGAAACAGACCACGATGACTGGACAAAGGGGAGA
>Ga0206975_1088_pt1 | contig 25333 bp, 19 predicted proteins | sample Alteio_BWOrgHeat_81_FD_152919 | JGI IMG/M metagenome (GOLD analysis project Ga0206975, IMG submission 152919) | Enriched cells from forest soil in Barre Woods Harvard Forest LTER site, Petersham, Massachusetts, United States -... | ecosystem: Environmental > Terrestrial > Soil > Temperate forest >... | reverse complement strand
TCCTTTCCAAGGATGGAGACCGCCATCTTTTTTATCAACTTGCAGGTGATACTCTCAATTTGATCAAAACAGAAGAGGACTTGGAAGATTTCCTCGCGATCTCCGCTGCCTTTTTCCACTCTATCGACTACGACGAGAAAGAGCATATGATCCAGAACTTGATGATCAAACGCTCTGAAAGAGTCAGAGGTGAGCTGAGTAAGGTCGATCCAGACGTCCTCTCCCTTAAGAAGCTCTTCAAAGAAGAGATCGTCGAAAACCCTGTTTAACCTAACTCTCTAAAGCATCAAGTTCACCTATTCCTTCACATCTTTGTGGCTTTGCACTTGCTTCTAGAGGATTTTGAGGGGGATGAAGTTGAGGTAGTCGGAGGAGGTGAGAAGGTATTTTACACCGTTGCGCTCTCCAAAGATATCGATCCCCTGCTTTACATTGTGAAGGTGGCCAAAGATGCAAAAATCGATGCGGTATTTTTCCAAAATAGCCGCTGTCGTAGAGGGCTGAAGACCGTATCCGATAGGTGGATAGTGGGTCATGGCAATGCGTGTATGGGCAGAGGGGTCCAAAGTCTTTAAGCTCATCTCCAGTCTCAAGAGTTCACGATCAAATACCCTTCTGGACTCCTCGCCTTTTGGCTCGGGGGCAATATGGATGTTTTCAGGTACTGGTACATATTCGATGATTGGGTCAAAATCCAACTCATCAGAATCCCATAGCCTAGCCCCGCCAATCGTTACCCCATTCCATGTGAAAGAGTTGTTTTGAATCAAATGGATGGAGGGAGGACATACCTTCAAGGCTTTAGAGATTGTATCCCACCAGTAGTCGTGGTTTCCCTTGATCATGACCTTCGTACCGGGAAGGGCGTGGATCCACTCTAAATCCACTTTGGCATCGGCAGGATTGGAGGCCCAGGAAATGTCGCCGGCAATTAGTACAAGGTCCTCCTCTTTTACAAGGTCCTCCCACGCCTTTTTCATTTTATCGACATAGCCGACCCAACGTCCTCCAAAAACATCCATGGTTTTTTGGGGAATCGCCAAGGCGAGATGTGGATCTGCAAGGGCCCAAACTGTCATATGGCTCAATCTATTGATAAAATCGAAGAATATAGCAAAAAAGAGATGGTTTAAAAAGAAAAATGGTCGGGGAGGCTGACCCCTCTAGGAACAACGATAATACCATCTCTCACATGGATTTTAGGAGTACCTGGAGGGCTGTCGTACTCCATTAGGTTGCGCTTATTAATGAGCTTGACGTTGTGGCCGATAGAGACATTTTCGTCGATAATCGTCTTGACAATCTGGCAGTTCTCACCGATTTGAGGCTCAGAGGTTAGGGCCTCATAATACTCATTTCCCATTAAAATAGACTCTCTGATGACAGTCCCTGTCTTGATGACGCTTCTAACCCCTATGATGCTATGGGAAATCTCTTCTGCATCACAGACAGTTCCTTCACAAATGATGCTATTGGTAATACGCGTGCCCGATATTTTGGCGCCAGGGAGGTGGTAGGACCTGGTGTAGATCATGTCCTTTTCATCGTAGCATTGGAGCCCTTTTTTATTGTCATCACTAGAGCGAGTCAAAAGAAGGTTGGCCCTGTAATAGGCGTCGATTGTTCCAATATCCTCCCAATAGCCGTCATAAAGAAAGGCTCTGACATCCCCCTTCTTCATCTGTGTCGTGATCAAATGCTTGCCAAAATCCTCTCTGGGATCTTCATTCAAAAGGTCGATCAAGACCTGCCGTTTGAAAAGATAGATTCCCATGGAGCCTAAATAGTTGCGCCCCTCCTCAACCTCGAAGCCCATGCCTTGGAGGGTTTCATCATCGGTATAATAGTCATTGAGTATGGATTTTTCTTGGGGCTTTTCAAAGAAATCAGAGAGCCGGCCCTCTTCATCTATCTTCAAAAGTCCCATCCTTTTCGCATCTTTTTCATTAACGGGAAGGGTGGCGATCACCATGCCCGCATCGGTCTTCCGGGCATAATCGAACATCTTTTGAAAGTGGATATTATAGAGCTGGTCTCCGGAAAGGATTAGGAAGTAGTCGACTTGCATCTCCCCCAAGTAGTGGAGGTTCTGACGGATGGCATCGGCAGTCCCCTTGTACCAAATCTTTCCCTCCTCCCTCTCCTCCGGAATAAGGAGCTGGATTTGACCGGGATTGACCCCATAGTTGAGGTAGGTTTGAAAGAGGTGTTTTTGGAGTGTATAGGCGAGGTACTGCCCAATGATGAAAATCTGCTTGATCCCTGAATTTATAGAGTGGGAGATCGGGACATCGATCAGGTTATACCTCCCTCCAAAAGAGATCGTAGGCTTACAACGTGTAGCTGTGAGGGGAAAAAGCCTTACTCCTTGACCGCCCGCTAAGACTATTGAGGCTACCCTGTCTAATGAGTAACCATCTGAAGACTTTGCTTTTAGACCAATGGGAAGGGCTTCTGTAGCGAGGTTGATTAGCATGGCAGGGCTCTTTCAGCGACGTTACATCTATTCTAACCATCACCCAAAAAAAACCGCAATCATAATAATGATTATTTTAATTTTTAACTCTTTAGCCTGTTCAAATAGGCTTGCCACCCCTCTGTACGATATTTCAACGCTTCCCCTTTTGGATCTTTTGATGCGTAAATGCCTCGACCAACGATGATAATATCACTTCCCCTCTCTTCAATGACAATGCGCGGTGTGAGATATTGCTGGCCGAGTTTGTCGCCGCTCTCATTGAGATTAACCCCAGGGGTCATGGTCACAAAGGACGGATTATCAGAGAGTTTACGAAGGCCAATAAATCCCATGCAAAAATCCTGATACTCTTCAGCTGCCTGAACCGTTTTTTGGGTATAAGCTCCAGAGGCCAAGGTTCCCTTCGAACTCATTTCAGCAAGGAGAAGGAGCCCCTTTTCCTGAGGAAGGCCTACCTCTCTGAGCCCCTCGATAATCCCAGGGCCAGGGACAAGGTGGGCATTGATGATATCTGCCCAAGAGGCAATGCGGTAGATTCCCCCCTCATATTGCCACTTCACGGTATTGCCAATATCGGCAAACTTGCGGTCTTCGAAGATCAGAAAATGGTGCCTATCTGCAATCTCTCTGAGCTTCGCTGTGAGAGAGGGGGTAAAATCGGAAATGATATCGATATGGGTTTTCAATACACAGATGTCGGGGCCCAGTTCATTGGCAATAGAGAGCAGCTCATGAGAGGTGGTTACATCGGCTGCAATCGAGAGGTTGGTCTGCTTTTCATCCATGAGGTGGAGGAGCCTCCTCCCCATGGGATTTAGGGATCTTTTTGCACGCTCGGAATAGGAAAGGGGCATGGTGGACCTACGATACTTGATTTTTCAGGATAAACTCCCTGACTTGTGAGGAAGTTTCCGAGGAGATCTTCTGGTTTTTCTCCAATACCTTCAAAAGCTCGGTAATGGTGAAGACAGAACGCACTCGAATGCCTAGGCCTGAGAGCCTTCTGCACCCGCCCTGCTCGCGGTCGAGTAGGACAGCAGCCTCTTGGACATCCATGCCAGCCTCTTTCAAAGGATCTGCTGTCTCAAGGATGCTCTCTCCTGAGGTGATGAGGTCCTCAATGATCAGACAGCGCTCCCCCGGTTTGAAAATGCCCTCAATGACCTTTTTTGTGCCGTAGGATTTTACCTCTTTTCTCCTCATGACCATAGGGATTCCATGCTCGAGGGAGATGGCGGTTGCAATGGGAAGAGCTGTATAGGGAACTCCGCAGATGACGTTGAAGGATTCTCCTTCAATGATCCCCCAAAATTCCTGTGCAATCTGCCTGAGAACATTGGGACAGGAGACAATGACTCTTAAATCGATATAAAACGGGGAGTTCATTCCGCTTTTCAGGACAAAACTGCCAAATTTAACAGCCCCCAGTTCATAGAGGGATAGGATGAGTTCACTTTTTTTCATAGTAATACCTTTTTTATAAAACTTCCTTTTGTTGGTGGTATAGTCGATTAAATTTCCATTGATAAAATTGATCCACATCTTTTGATCGAGGACATCGTGCTCGATCTCGCTAACTGACTGGAAGTTGGCATCGATCTCCGCACTTCCTCCTCGACCAAAATCATATGTCCAATTTTATCAATGTAAACTTAATCGACTATATCTGAGGGCAAGGAAGGGGTCCCACATCATGCCTACAGCGCTCATCGCCACATCGGCTCCCGCCTCGAAAAAGAGGTCGAAATGCTCTGGGAGGGTCACGCCGCCCGTCCCCATAATGGTCAAGCCAAACTGCTCTTCGCGGTTCACCTTGGAGGCCATCTTGATGAAATCGAGAGCAGCTCCACGGATAGGGCCCCCACAGACGCCGCTCTGGATACGATTAGGACCTAGCGCCGGCGATCCGTCAGGATTGACGACCTTCATGCTCACGGTATTGATACCGCAGATGGCCTCAACTCCAGACCGTACAGCTGCCTGCATGACCTCTTTCATGGTCTTTTCTTGAGAGATCACACCGACTTTGATGATCAGAGGAAGGTTCCCGATGACCTCTTTCATCCGCTTGCAAAGGGTATAGATAGTCTCAGGATTGGTGTGGATGCTCCCTTCGCAAGAGACAACATTGGGACAGGAGAAGTCGGCCTCGATCAACCTCGAGCCCGCCTCTTTGGCCAAGGCGGCGGCAAGGGCAAAATCCTCTACAAAATCCTCATTGGGGCGGGGTGTCCCCACAATCGAGACGATCATGGCCTGGCCCTCGTGCAGGGATTTTTGGGCATTCTCAATATCTTTAATTAAAAAATCGGGATCCTTAGAGGGAATTCCAAAAGAGTTGGTCAACGCTAAAGAGTCCATGTCCGCAGGCGCTTTTTGGGCGGGATAGAGCAGCTCCTGCTTCCTAGCTTCATTGAGAGGCCCCTTAGTATCGACATAGATCATATTGGGGACGGGGTGGGCCGGATGGACCTTGCTCCTGATCGTTTTATAGGTGACAATATCAAAGCCCATCTTGGCTGCAAAGGAGACCCAGCGCGAGTTCAATAGGGGGCCTGCGGGGACTCCAATCATAGAGGCCACCGGTACCCCTAAAAATGAGGTCCATTGCTCTTTTGGAGGCAGTATTCTCTCTATGAAGGGTCCCCGATAAAAGGGCCCCTCCTCGGCATTTTCCATATAGCTTCTATGGATATCATAAATGGGGGGCATCGTCGGCCAGCCGCTCGGTAACTCCCTCTGGGACAGCCCTTTTTTTGATAAAACTTTCTCGGATAAAATTTTCTTTTGCATATTAATTAGAAATTAACAATTAATTGACATAATTAAGGTTAGTAAAATTTATAATATTTTGTATGAAAGCAAGTTGCACAATAAAACTCTTTATCGGATACGAACTCAATCACGAATTGAAGTCCTACCTATCCAACAGCCTCCACTGGAAAAGTGAGAGCGTCTCCAGTGAATCCCCCTTACAAGAGATCTCCTATCAAAACAAACTGTATATCGGCCTCTATCTCAACTCCTCAGTTCCCTCTGTCATTGAGCTGAAGGCCATGCAGGCAAAGATCTATCAAACCCTGGAATCCTACTGTCCCGAACTGAATGTCCCGACCCTGAATTTGATTGTCTTTCCCCAAGTATTCCTTCCTTAGAACCTTTCCCCTATACCCAATCGGTACGCCTGCCCCTTCAATACCGTAAATTGGGGCCAGCCTTGCAGCCTCCGCCCATGGTAGGGGCTCCAACCACACTTTGAAAAGAGCTTTTTCTCGTCCACCTCTCGATTAAGTCCTGGATCTACAACCACATAATCATCATTCCCCTGAAGTCTAAATATCTTTTCGCAATTGAAACGGGTGAGGCTAACTAGTTTTTCCATGGATATTCTTTGGCGGTTCACAGCATCCAGCAAGAGAGGAAGTAGGGTTTGGACCCCCGGAATTCCTGAGGGTGCCTGGCCATAGCCTCTCTCTTTCTCCTCCACAGTATGGGGGGCGTGGTCAGTGCCTATGGTATCGATGAGGCCGGAGTTCAATCCCTGCCAGAGGGCTACCTGGTCTTCTATGGTCCTTAAAGGGGGATTCATCTGGACACGTGTTCCATACATTTCATAGTCCCCTTCACTTAAAAAAAGATGGTGGGGGCAGGCTTCAGCATAGACAGAAACCCCCTGCTTCTTCGCCTTTTGAACCAGCCCTAACTCCTCCTTCGTACTCATATGCAAAATATAGAGGGTTGTTCCATATTTTTCGGCAAGGTCGAGGGCCTTTTTCACTGCCTGGATGGCTGCACTGCGGTCACGAAGGGTGGAGTGGATGCGTGGATGGACTTGAGGAGATTCTAAGGAGGCTTTAAGCTCCCGCTTTTTTTCGAGTAGAATCTCTTCGCACTCTCCATGGATGGCCACAATCATGCCTTCATAGGCTGCAATTTTAAAAATCTCTTCGAGCACCAGATCGTCGTCAATGAGGAGTTCGCCTGTGCTGGATCCCATGAAGACCTTAATTCCCACCACCTCATTTTTCACTTTAGGAAGCTCCCCTAAGCAATTTTTATCCGCCCCGATATAAAGTCTATAATTCAGGGGGATACCGGCCTCTTTGAGCTGAAGGTCGATGAGCTGTTTTTTCGCCATGAGCCGTTCATAGGTGGTACAGGCTGGCTGGTTGTTGGGCATGTCAAATACTGTTGTCACCCCTCCGTGAAGTGCCGACTTGGCCCCGGATCTCCAATCCTCTTTATGCTCCCCTCCAGGGACACGAAAATGGACATGGGGGTCGATTAAAGCGGGAAGTAGAAGGAGATGGGAGGCGTCCACTTCAATATCCTCATCATACTCTGCGATAAAATTGACACGCTGTCCTATATGGGTCTGGATACTCTTAAACAGGATCATCGGACAGCCCCCAGTAAATAGGCTAAGAGGGCCATGCGGACAGGTAGCCCATTGGCAGCCTGAGCAAAGTAGTGGGCGTGGGGTGTAGAGTCCACACCTGCATCAATCTCTTGTACTCTGGGTAATGGATGGAGGATGCGAAGGGGGGGGTTGGCATTGATTAAATGGGAGGCAGTCAAGACAAACGAGCCCTTCACCTTCTCAAAATCTGCAGGGTCTTGAAAGCGCTCCTCCTGAATCCTGGTCATATAGGCAATATCTGCCGAGGGGATGACCTCTTCCATTTTTGAACCTATCGACACCTCAATTCCGCTCTTTTGTAACTCTTCCACAATTTTGGAGGGCATCTGTAGAGCTTCGGGGGAGATGAGCGAGACTTTGCAATGAAAGTGGCAAAGGGCCAGAGCCAGAGAGTGGGTCGTCCTCCCGTATTTCAGGTCGCCCATCAGGGCGATATGGAGACCGTCGATCCGCCCCATCGCCTCCCAAATCGTAAAAAGGTCGAGAAGGGTCTGGGTAGGATGCTCCCTTGAGCCATCACCGGCATTTATAACCGGAATGTCAGCAGCATCGGCAGCAGTATGGGCAGAGCCCTCTTTCGGATGGCGGATGGCGATGACGTCTGCATAGCCAGAAATGATTTTCATGGAGTCGCTTAATGACTCCCCTTTCTTTGACGAGGTCACCTGGCCATCGGCAAACCCCACAACAGAGCCTCCCAAGCGGATCATTGCCGACTCAAAAGAGAGGCGGGTCCTCGTGGAGGGTTCAAAAAAACAGCTCGCCAGAATGCGGCCTCTAAGAAGATCCGCTGGCGGGCTCTCTTTAAATTTTCTTGCAATCAAGAGCAGATGGAGCAGCTCGCTCTTATCGAAATCGGAGATAGATAAGAGGTCCCGCTTTTTCATTTATACACCTTCCCGATATTCGCGCCAGGATTTGACAGGGATCTCGCAGGGATCGATTTCGAGCAGGGCCTGAAGGAATACCTGCGCAATTTGCAAGTTGGTGATTAAGGGGAGGTGGTGGTCGATGGCAAGACGACGGATGCGGAAGCCGTCTGTAACGGAGCGGGAGTTCGCGCTTTGCGGGATATTGATGATGAGATCCACCTTTTTCTCTGCAATCCAGGTGATCACATTGGGATCTTTGCCCTCGCTTGCTTTGTAGAGACAGCGCGAGGTGATTCCTTTTTTAGAGAGGAAGTCGTGGGTTCCAGGAGTTGAGAAGAGCTGCCAGCCCTGTCCCTCAAGTGCTTTCAGTTCAGAGATCAGCTTCTCCTTCTTTTCTCCTGCGATGCTGACAAGCAGCCTCTTGCCTTTAATTCCCTGCTCCGTGGAGTGCCAGGAATTCAAAAAGGCTTCCAATAGATCATTGCCGAGGCAGGCGACCTCACCGGTCGATGCCATCTCCACATGGGCAACAGGATTGGCCCCCTTGAGGCGGTGGTAGGAGAATTGCGGCGTTTTGATCCCTACATAGTTCAAATCGAGAGTATTGTATTGGACAGGCTGGTGAGCTCCGAGCATCACCTGAGTTGCAATGCGAATGAAGTTATGGCCGGTCACTTTCGAGACAAAGGGGAAGGATCTCGACGCCCTTAAATTGCATTCGATGACCTTAATAGCATTTTCCTTAGCAATGAACTGTATATTGAAGGGGCCTGTGATATTGAGGAGGCGGACGATCTCACGGGTGATTGCTTTGGTCCTGCGGATAGTTTCTAGATAGAGCTTTTGGGGAGGAAGGACCAGAGTAGCATCCCCTGAGTGGACACCTGCATTTTCAATGTGCTCAGAGATGGCTTCAATCACAATTTTACCGTTCAAGGCGACACCATCCATCTCCAGCTCTTTGGCATTTTCAATGAACTGGGACATGACAACGGGGTGCTCGCGGGAGACAACGGTCGCTTCATGGAGATACTTCTCCAGCTCCTTCTCATCTCGGATCACGTTCATAGCAGCGCCTGAGAGAACGTAGGAGGGCCTCACCAAAATCGGGTATCCCATCTGTTCGGCAAATTTTTTGGCCTTCTCCAGAGAGCTTACCTCTGTCCAAGCCGGCTGGTCAATGTGAAGCTCAGTTAAGAGCTTGGAAAATTTTTGACGGTCTTCAGCCTTATCGATCTCGGTCGCTGAAGTCCCAAGAAGGGGGTAGCCATTTTTTGAAAGCGGAAGAGCTAAGTTATTTGCAATCTGGCCACCGACGGAGACTACAATCCCCTTGACCCCTTCAAAATCGGAAATATCCTGGATCCGCTCAAGGGTGAGCTCCTCAAAATAGAGCCGGTCGGATTCGTCATAGTCTGTAGATACCGTCTCTGGATTGGAGTTGACCATAATGGTATTTTTTCCCATCTCCCTCAAGGTGCGGATGGTATTGACAGCGCACCAGTCAAACTCTACGGAAGATCCAATGCAATAGGGGCCGGAGCCCAAAACCAGATAGGGAGGCTCGAAGGAGCTGTCCACATCGTGAACACTCCCATGGTAGGTCATGTAGAGGTAGTTGGTCACTGCCTCGAACTCTCCAGCCAGGGTATCTATCTGCTTGACGCAAGGGGCAACACCATGCTGTAGCCTGAGGGCGCGGATTTCAGGTTCACTGCAAGACCTCAGCTGGGCGATAGCCCTATCCGAGAAGCCGAGCTGCTTGGCTTCCAGTAGCCTCTTTCTCTCTAAAGCTCCTTCCTTCAAAAGAGGTTCCATTTCGATCACCATTTTGAGATGGTGCAGAAACCATTTATCAATAGAAGAGAGCCGGTGCACTTCATCGACACTCCCGCCATTTTTCATAAAGCTCGCAATGGCAAAGAGGCGTCTATCGGTTGCCTTGGCAATCTCTTTCTTGGGATCGGGGATGATGTAGGGGTAGTCCGTGAGAGAAGAGCAGCCGATATTGAGCATGCGGACAGCCTTTTGAAGTGCCTCAGGAAACGATCTTCCAATCGCCATGACCTCTCCCACACTCTTCATCTCCGAACCGATAGTGCGGTCGGCCGATTTCAGTTTATGGATATCCCAGCGGGGCATTTTGACGACAATATAATCGAGTGCAGGTTCGAAGAAGGCGGAGGTTTTGCGGGTCACCGAGTTTTTGATCTCATGTAGCTTGTAGCCGAGGGCAAGCTTTGCAGCGACAAAGGCTAAGGGGTAGCCTGTGGCTTTAGAGGCAAGGGCGCTCGATCTCGAAAGACGCGCATTGACCTCGATGACGCGGTAGTCTGTCTTTGTAGGATCCACAGCGTACTGGATATTGCACTCACCGATCACCCCTAAGTGGCGGACCGTCTTGATGGCGATCTCTCTTAAAAGGTGGTACTCATGATTGTTCAACGTTTGAGAGGGGGCCACGACAATGCTTTCACCTGTGTGGATGCCCATGGGATCGAAGTTTTCCATGTTGCAGACGGTGATGGTATTATCGTCGCAGTCTCTGACCACCTCATATTCGATCTCTTTCCATCCGCCCAAGTACTCTTCGATCAATATTTGTGGAGAGCCGTTCAGAGCCTCCATCGCACGGATTTTCAGCTCCTCTTCATTTTCAATCTTCCCCGAGCCTAATCCCCCTAAAGAGTATCCCGAGCGCATCATGAGGGGGTAACCGATCTTCTTTGCCGCTTCTAAGGCCTCTTTGACATTAGTGACCGAGTAGCTTAATGGTGTTTTCACCCCGATTTTTTGCAGCGTCTGCTTAAAGAGCTCGCGGTCTTCGGTGATGCGGATGGTCTCCACAGGGGTTCCAAGAACTTCAACGCCATATTTTTTTAAAACTCCCGAAGCCTCTAAAGCCAATCCTAAGTTGAGTGCCGTTTGACCTCCAAAACCTAAGAGGATGCCGTGGGGACGCTCTTTCTCAATAATCCTGGCTACTGTTTTTTCATTCAGTGGCGAGAGATAGACCTCATCAGCCATGCCGGGGTCTGTCTGGATAGTTGCGATGTTGGGGTTTACAAGGATGGTTTTATACCCCTCTTCTTTGAGGGCTTTAATCGCCTGCGAACCGGAATAGTCAAACTCGCCGGCTTGGCCGATGCGGAGGCCGCCGGATCCTAAGATTAGGATTTTCTTGGGGGTAGTATTTGTTAAAGACATTGGATAAACCTCTCAAACAACCAGCGGGTATCTAATGGGCCAGGGCAAGCTTCCGGGTGGAATTGCACTGAAAAAAAGGGGAGGCGTCTATGTGAAATCCCCTCCACTGAATTGTCGTTTAAATTTCGGAAGGTGACCATCCACTCATCGGGAAGTGTCGTTTCATCGACTGCAAAACCGTGGTTCTGGCTGGTGATGAAGCAGCGCTTTGACTCCAGATGCATGCAGGGCTGATTATGGCCCCGATGGCCGAAGGGTAGCTTATAAGTTTTGGCTCCTGCCGCCAAAGCCATCATTTGACTGCCTAGGCAGACGCCAAAAATGGGCTTTTCCCTCTTCATCGCCTTTTGCAAAATGCGAATTGTCTCTATGCAAACGCTGGGGTCTCCCGGACCGTTAGAGAGAAAGACGCCGTCGAACTCCTCTTCGCTATAGTCGTAATCGAAGGAGACCCGCTTGATCTGTAATTCATTGCGCAGAAGCTCCTTCATCATGCTCTCTTTCATTCCGCAGTCCACTGCGATGATCCTTTTTTTTCCCTTCCCGATGATCTCTTGCGACTTTGGAGAGACTTGAGAGACTAGATTGTCTTGGTTGGGATCTTCAAAATGGAGGGTGTTTGTCTTTTCATCAGTGAGCATGCCAAGCAGGGTACCGGAACTGCGCAAAAGCTTGGTGATGCCGCGCGTATCAACACCTGTCAGAAGGGGGATCCTCTCCTCTTCCAGCCAATCCCAGAGAGACTTGAGCCCCATGTGGTGGCTCCAGCGGAAGCAGCTCTCCGATACTACGACCCCCCTGACCTGGATTTTTTTGGATTCCCAATGAATCGGATCGGGAACTCCGTAATTTCCGATTAAAGGATAGGTAAAAACTAGAATCTGTCCTGCATAGGAGGGGTCGGTCAAGCTTTCAAAATAGCCGGTCATTCCGGTATTGAATACAACCTCGCCAAAAGAGCTCCCTGTCTGCCATTCAGGAGCTTCTCCTTCGAATTGAGAGCCATTGCTTAAAATTAATCGAAATGACTTCATCTTCTGCATGATTTTCCTTCAAAAAAGACAAAAAAAAAGCCATCCAAAGGGATGGCTGCTTAACTAGATGAATATTCTTTAATTTTTTTACTATTCGTATCCATTTCCGAAATAGGATACTCTATTTAGAAAATTTCCTTCAACCAAAACTCTACATATTTACATAGAGGGCCTTAGTATTAAGGCTATTTTAAAATAATTTGGCTTATCCGGGGAAATCGGTACCTAACCGTGAACGTTTATGGTGCTAACCAGATTCCTCTTTAAAAAGGCACCGATTTCCCGGATGAACCAATATTTTTTTACCATTGCAGCGCACCAGCATGGCGTTCTGCACAGGCTCTATTTCACCGGCAAGCTTGGTAATCAATTCAATCCACGCCTTGTCCCTATTGAAAGCGGGGAGCCTTGCCGCTTCATACCCCCTATCCTTTAAAAGGGGGATATACTGATGCTCAACCTCAAAGAGGGTCTCAATATGGTCCGATGTAAAGCTGAAAGGGACGAAGAGGACCCTCTTACGCCCCTCTGCAATTTCATCGATTGAGAGGCAAACCTGCTTGGTATAGGGACGGATCCACTCCTCCTTCCCAAATTGGGACTGGTAGCAAAGGAGGGCTTTTGCCAGGGAAAATCCCTTTGTAATCAATGAATATCCCTCCTCGCACTCTCTCTGATATGGATCGCCTTCGCGGACAAAAGCAGCAGGAATTCCATGAGCAGAAAAGAGGAGGAGGGTCTCCTCCTCTTTCCACCCCATGTTAACGAGACCCTCACGAATATGTCTCTGGTAATAGGCAGTGAAGCGGGGATCCGAGCTGAAGGATTTGATCCAGCGGAGCTTATTCAACTGTTTTTTATTTAATGCCTTGCAAAACAGCTTTGCTATGCTTCCCGTCGTTGCATAGGTAAACTGTGGAAAGAGAGGAAAAACCGTCAAGGGCTCCTCGGAGCGATCCAAATACTCTTGGATCTTTTTTAAACTGGCGCCATGGGTCTCTGGAAGATAGCGGTGGAAGGTGAGCACCTCGGAAAAAGAGGACCTCAGTGCATTTGCAACGAACTCTGTATCCCCATAGATAGGCGATCCCCCGCCGATCATCTCATATTCTGCTGAGATCTTCTTTGCCCTTTTCCGGGCAATCCTTGTAAAGAAAAAGCGGTGGAAGATATCTGGCCATCCTGTCCTGACCACCTCCTGATCACAGAGAAGCTCTTTCAAAAAGGGCTCTATCTCGGATAAGGTCCGAGGCCCACCAAAATTGACTATCAATAGAGCCTTCTCCATGAACCTCCATTAACTATAAGGAAAAATTTTTGGTTTGTTATATATATATTACAGTTGAATCTGAGAATTTTGACAGCGTCGGCTTTGCATCAAAATTTTTGTCTTCGCTCGCGCCTTGTCAGAGGCAATGGTCGCTCGTTCCAGACAAAAAATTTTGAGCAGCCTCCTTGTCAAAAATTCTCAGATTCAACTGTAATGAGTATCGAAGGATTTGGGATGATAAACAAAAAGAGGATAAAAAGGGCAAAAATGAAAATAAAAATACTCATAATAATCTCTCTTATTCTATCCCTTTTCCTCTTCGTGGCCGGCTGCAAGGGCGCAAGCCGTGTAAATACCTATGTCATCGGCCGAGATCCGACCTGGTATCCTTTGGACCTTATGGGCAAGCAGAACAATGTCTACGGCTTTTCAACAGACCTTTTCCAGGCAGTAGCCAAAATAGAGAACCTTCTCCTTCAGTTGGATAGCACAGGGTGGAACCAGATTATCCCTGGCCTTAAATCGGGCACCTTTGATGGGGCCCTGACGTCAATGACGCCTACCCCCATGAACGAGGCTGATTACGACTTTTCTGAGCCCTTCTTAAGCCTTGGACCTGTCCTCATTGTAAAAAACGTATCTCCTTACCATTCCCTAGAGGATTTAAGCGAAAAAATCGTGGGAGTTAGCACTTTCAACAATAGCGACGAGCTGATTGTTCAGAAAGTGGGTACCATTGTGATCAAACCCTATGAAAATCTCAGTCTAGCTCTACAAGACCTCTCTCAAGGCAAAATCGATGGGGCGGTGATGGGAAAGGTCATCGCTGAAACCTATTTAAAGGATCTCTATCGGGGCCAATTAAGGATAGCAACCCCACCCCTGAATAAAAAGGGCCTTAGACTCATGGTCCTCCATAGGCAGGAAATAGAGTTGATTGAGGCATTTAATCGTGGACTGGAACAGATAAAGCGGGATGGAACCTATCGACAACTACTTGAGAAGTGGAATTTAAGTAATTAGTATTTTTTTAATCTTTTCTTAATGATAATTTTATACTTTGTTGTTATGATATTATTTTAACATCCATTCAGGAGAATAATATATGGCAACTCAAGTCCAAACAACACCAACCCTATCAACATCACCCCATCAAACTGCAGAAGCAGCGCTATCAAAGCCAGTCGAAACAAACACAGCTCAAGTAGGTGAAGCAGTCATCCAGCAAGCCGTTGCAGCGCACCAATTACCCTCTCCTTCAAAAGAAGTTATAGTTACCGTCAATCCTCACCTCTCTGGAGAGCGCCCTGCGAATGTCCCTCCTGCTAATCCAAATGCTTCTAATGCTCAAAATACAACTACCACCACTCAACAGAATCCAACTCCTCAACAGCCTAATATTCCTACAGACACACATACACCTGTACAAGCTCCAAACACAGCTGCTCCTGAGCAACCTACTGATACCCAGACTCCAATACTATCTACAACACCACAGCCACAACAGCCTGCAGCTCCAACCTCAACGCTAAATCCTCAACGTGATCAACATTTATCAGAACAGGACACCACAAGTACAGATGCACATAAAGCAGCTGTCCCTACAGATTCTAGCGCTGCTGCTCCTGTAGCCGGTAAGAGCTATAAAAAGGTTATTTTTACCGTCATTACCGTTGTAGGTGCGCTCATTCTTATTCTCGGAATTCTTATGATCACATCACAGCTACTACCCCAGGCTGGCGCCCTAACCCCCTTCTTCAAGGCTCTTTCCGCAATGACAATCAAGGGAGCCGCATCTATGGGAGTATCTCCCTTAGGATTTTCTGCGCTTGTCACTTCAGTTGGAGGATTGGTCCTAGGCTTTGGTATCGGTGGACTTGTCTATACGCACCATTCACGTCGTAAGGATGAGGAATTTTTGAATAATACCAATGGTTCTACCCTACCTATTGCTCCAACCACACTACCGTATCCAGCACCAGTGCAACAAGATAGAGTAGAAATAAACGCATAATTACACTCAGATGCAAGGGGATTTCTCCTTGCATCTGCATCTTACACCGTCTCCGATAAAAAATATCATATTTAGACGACAGTGAAAGTTCCCGGGTTTGAATTTCTTGCATAATTCATTTCCTTGCCCCAGCCATTGCGCTTACCCTTGTCCAGTTAATGTTTTTTCTGAGCCATCTTAACCAACTAGATACTATAACGCCATGTATCGACTATATCTCTTTTCTTCTACAACAGGTTTCTTAACACTTTTTTAAAAAAAAGTTGCAGTATACCCTTGAGAGAGATATTCTTATTGCCATCTTATTTCAAGTAGGTGACTATGCGCACATTTTTTATATCAATATTATTAGCTTTTTTTGCACTGGTTTACGCAGATCCATCTGAAACCGGTTGTTTATCTGAGGATTTGAATCACGAGGAAGCGACCATTCAGGATTGGATTAATTCCGCCTATTATGCAGTGCCCTTCTCTGGGAAAAACAGAGACCTTGTCAATGAACTGGTCAAACAGGATTTACAAGGAAAAACCGAGACTGCAAAAAACAGCATCGTGTTCTTCAATCAAGCAAAAGAGCCCCTATCAATAGAGGGCTCGTCAACAGAGAGCTCCGCTGATCTATTCAACTTCAATGCTAGCACAAGGCCCCCAATCCCCTTCGGTAGCTACTCCTGGTGGTACTTGTACAAAGCCAACTTCGGCATAGAGAAGGTCTATGTGCGCTTTCCGAGCACACCCTCTATTACACAGAGCAGTACGATGATGGTCGCTTTTGCATATGAGTATAATGTCCTGTACTCACTAGCAGCCTACTATCCTCCAGTTGGCCACATTGAGCCTACCCTCTATTTTGATAATGTCCTCTTCAATGCATCACAGCCTCCTTTTATGCTCTTAAGCCACGCCATCTACCAGGTAGACGCCTGCTGTGTGCTTGACTATGTGATGCACGACACATTCAAAAACCTCCTGGTCAAGACGAGAGTGATTGTAACTCCCTTCAATGCCTACACCTTACAAACCGTCTCGACCTACGGTATCTCTAGCCGTTTTGAATATTTCATCGATTCGTTTAAGATTAAGCTAAACCCTTAATTTTAATTATGAAAAAAAAGCGTTCTGAAAAGAACGCTTTTTCTATATTAAAAATTTTCCTTGATTCACAAGCCATTCCCGAGCGAAACTAAGAGTATGACCTATGGCGAGGAAATATGGATGCGTACGATCTAATTGTTATCGGTACAGGACCTGCAGGTGAAAAGGCGGCGGTCAAAGCAGCCTATTTTGGATACCGGGTTGCAGTCATTGAAAAAGCCCCACATTACGGGGGAGCCGGGGTTCACACAGGGACACTTCCCTCTAAGACATTGAAGGAGACAGCCCTCTATTACTCTGGAAAGTATGAGAAGGGGCTGTATGGAATTGACCGAGAGCTTTCCAAGGAGACCTCCATCTCCGATTTCATGCACCGCAAAGACTATATCATCCAGTCTGAAAATGAGTCGGTCCGCAATAACCTCCTGATCCATAAAGTGGACATCTACCACGGAATAGCCACATTTATGGATGCTACTCACATCCACATCCGGGGATTGAAAGAGCAGATCATTGAGGGAAAAAATATCATCATCGCCACAGGTTCCTACCCCTCCAGGCCAAAAGAGATCCCCTTCGACAACAAGAGAATTCACGACTCCGACACCATTTTAGACATCAAGCACTTTCCAAAATCGATCTGCATCATTGGCGCAGGTGTCATCGGCTGCGAGTATGCCACTATCTTCTCCACCATGGGGACTAAGGTGTTCCTGATCAATAGGAATGACAAGATCCTCACATTCATCGATCAAGAGATCATCCAGATCTTTTTGAAACAGATCAAGCGCGATGGAGTAGACCTTCTTCTGAACAAGTCGATCAAATCCATTGAAGTTCCACGGGTAAAAGAGGATCCCCTTCACATAGAGCTGGATACAGGGGAGATTCTCCATGTGGATATGTTCCTCTTTGCAGCCGGTCGAAATGGCAATACCAAAGAGTTGCAAGTGGAGAAGCTGGGCGTAGAGGTCGATGAAAAGAGGGAGACCATCAAAGTCAATGAGCGCTACCAGACAGCAGTCCCCAATATCTATGCCGTCGGGGATGTCATTGGATTTCCAGCTCTTGCCAATACGAGCATGGACCAGGGAAGGGTTGCTGTCTCCCATATCTTCAATACCGGGGACTTGGAGCAGATTGCTCAGGTCATTCCCTATGGAATTTACACAGTTCCGGAAATTTCGACTGCCGGGATCAGTGAAGAGGATGCTCAAAAGCAGAAGTTGTCATACAATGTCGGAATTGCCCGCCATGCCGACATGGCGCGGGGAAAAATCATGGGAGCCAAGGACGGGATGTTAAAACTCATTTTTACAAATGAGGATAGAGTCATCCGGGGTGTCCACATCATCGGCCACCTAGCTACCGAGCTCATCCACCACGGAGTTGGTCTCATCGAGAGCAAGCGCACATTGAACGATGTGATTTCCAAAATGTATAATTTTCCGACTTTACACGATCTATATAAGTATGCAGCATATGATGGATTAGGAAATCTATCGGGTCATAAAATCAAAAAATGAGTGTAAATTCTTCAGCTGGATTGACAGTCTTCAGGGTGATCACTGCCCTGCTGTTCGTGTTTCTTGTAGCGATGCTGTATTGGTCCTCTCTTTTGATAGAGAGCGACTTAAAAGAGGTTAAGCAGCAGCTCAATGAGATCAACCATGACATAGAGAACCTGAAAACTGGAAAACAGCTCTCTACCACATCTCCCACTGCACAGGTTGCTATTTCCTCACTTGCTGACGAAAAATATGAAAACCTCTTAGAATCCGACCCCTTTTACGAAAAAATGCTCCCTGAGATGCTGGGAAAGAACTTCTACCCCCATGGGACTCGCCATGAAGACCTATTAGGCAGGCCCGAAACGCTACACCCCTTCAACTCATATAAAGAGATCTCCCGGATGCATCTGATGTGCGGAGTGACTGTAGCTAACACGGCACTTGGCAGTTATGAGAAATTAACCCCTAATATGGCCCTTAAAATTGAAGCGCGACCGCTCAAGGGGGCACCCACAGCTTTTGAGTACTGGATCTTTCTTAGAAAGGATGGCTTCTGGCAACCGCTTAAGCAGGACTTTTTTTCCGGAGATATTGTCTTAAGCGAACACTTTCTAAAAAAACATCCTGTCACGGCATACGATTTTAAATTCTATTTCAACGCCCTCATGAACGAAAACCTTTCTGAGCCTAAAGCCGCAGCTCTTAGAAATTACTACAAGGACATCGAAGAGATTGAGGTGATCGACCCCTACACCTTCGTGGTGAGGTGGAAAACCCACCTTGTTCCCAATGATACGGGGGAGTTCGTCCCAAAGGTAAAATACATGGCCAAGCAGCTCACCGCTGGCTTGCAGGCGCTCCCCTGTTTTGTCTACCAGTACTTTGCAGATGGCCAGAAAATTTTAGATGACGACAGCGATCCTAATACCTACCGGGTTAACTCTGTATGGGCCCAAAATTTTTCTGAACACTGGGCTAAAAACATTATTGTCAGCGCGGGTTCCTGGAAATTTGACGGCATGTCGGATCAAGGCATCCGTTTTCTGAGAAATAAAAACTACTATCTGCCTTTAGAAGTTCTTGTAGAGGGGGAAAAGATCTCCTTTAAAGAGAGCTTTGAGGGGATCTGGCAAGATTTCAAGGCGGGAAAGATCGACAACTGCATACTCGCTCCCAACCAACTTGGTGAATATAAGGATTTTTTACAATCCCCCCTCTATCAGTCGCAAAAAGAGGCAGGCAATGAGATCAAATCTTTAGAATATGTCGCCATGAGCTACAACTATATTGGGTGGAATCAGAAGAAGCCCCTCTTTCAAAGCAAAAATGTGAGGGTTGCCCTGACCATGGCGATCAACCGCAACCGCATCATTCAGCAAAACTTGAATGGCATGGGGGTTCCGATCACAGGGACATTTTATCCCTTCTCACCCGCCTACGACCCCTCTATCCAACCCTGGCCCTTCGATCCTGAAAGGGCAAAACAACTCCTGGAGCAGGAGGGGTGGGTTGACCTTGATGGAGATGGAATTCGAGAGAAGATGATCGATGGGAAGGCGGTCCCCTTCCGCTTCACCCTCAACTACTATGTGAAAAACCTCATCTCCAAAATCATCAGCGAGCAGGTATCGACCGCTCTCAAAGAGATTGGGATCGACTGCAGGCTCAACGGTTTGGATATCGCCGACCTCTCCCATGCGTTTGAGGATAAAACCTTTGATGCCATCTATTTCGGATGGGCTTTAGGAACCCCGCCGGAAGACCCAAGGCAGATCTGGCACTCTTCAGGAGCCAATGAAAAGGGGTCCTCCAATGCCATCAGTTTTCAGAATGCCGAAGTGGATAGCATCATTGACCAGCTCCAATACGAATATAATCCCGAGAAAAGGCAAGCCCTCTACTATAAATTCGACCACCTCATCCATGAGGAGGCCCCCTATACCTTCCTCTATGCCCCCAAATCGTTATTAATCTATAGGTCTTATCTAAAAGACCTCTTTATTCCACGGGAAAGTCAGAATTTAACCCCTGGTGCGATCTACTCTGAGCCAGAATTCCGGGCAGTGTGGATTGAGGGGAATTAATTCTGGTTCATCCGAAGAGTTCGTACCTCAATCGCTCCGCGATAGGAAGCATCAAACTAGTACGCTGTAAATGAAATTTTTTAATAATGTTTATTTATTAAATCTTAATAAATTTTATTTAAAATACTATTAATGAATTTAATAATAAAAGAGTTAGTTTATGACAGGCACTAAAATTACAGCAGAAAGTTTACTAAGTGGAGAGGATAGCATCTCTAGACAGGAGCTTTATAAAAAATTAGGCGACCAACAGTTCCCGTCGATGTTTTATGGCCGCAAAGTTGAATGCTATACAAATGTGCGAAATGGGGGTCTCATGATTTTCGGCAGTGGAGCAGGACTGACGATTATCCTCACCATTATCTTTTTTGCTTCCAGCCATTTTCAGGCGCCCTTCCATAGCCTAAGAGAGGCAATGCCTTTACTGGTCGGGGCATGCCCTGTGTTGGGAGCTACTATTCTATTAGGCCTCACACTTACCGTGATTGGCGTTTGCAAAAAGCGCAACCACCTTAAGGAAAAATTGGACAAAGAGAAAATTGAAGATTTCTTGAATTCTTTAAATGTTATGGCACAGCAAGAGAAAGATATGTATGAATCTGTCTTAAAGAGACAATCCTATCAAAATTCTTTGAAAGCTCTAGTACTCCTCAATGGAAATGTAGCTTCAACTAAATAACTTACCTTACGCAAAAATAACGGTGCAGAGGGTAAAGCATAGAGGGTAAAGCATATTGTCCTCATAGAGAATGTCAATTAACGCCTGTTGTTTTAAGCCCCGAAGGGGGCGAAAGTGCAATAGCCCATGGCAACGCCATGGGTCTGAGTATTAATAACTTATGTAGACTACAGGGCTACAAGTGGGCATATATTCTTGTACCCCTTCAGGGTACATTATGAGAGATATTGTCTTCCCACGGCGTTGCCATGGGCTAGCACTCTTTTAGCCACTTCGTGGCTATTGGTTTTTCATACCACAATGCCTCTTAGCTTAATAAATAGGTGAGATCCTCGACTGTTAACTCTGGAGCTGAATCGCTATCTGAAAATAGGCTGTCCACCATCTCCTTTTTTACAGCTTTCAGCTTCATCATCTTTTCCTCAATGCTTTCAAGTGTGATGTACCGTTTGGCTACAACCACTTTTTTTTGCCCGATGCGGTGGGCGCGGTCGATTGCCTGATTTTCCACTGCCTCATTCCACCACGGTTCAAAGAGGATCACAGTATCTGCAGCAGTTAGGTTCAATCCCACGCCGCCCGCTTTTAAACTGATTAAAAAAAACAGCTTTTCGGGATCAGTTTGGAACTGATCGACAACCTGGCCACGGTTTTGTGTGGACCCATCCAATACAAGAAAACTCTCCCCCTTCGATGACAGCTCTTTGGCAATGAGTTGGAGCATCGAGGTAAACTGGCTATAGATGAGTACCTTCTTTCCTTCCTCTTTGAGCGTCTCCAGTTCGGTGAAGAGGAGATCCATTTTGCCAGAGCCCGCCTCCTCCTCGAGATCCTGATAGTGATAAAGAGCGGGGTGGCAGGCGATCTGCCTAAGCCTGAGTAAGGTTTCAAATATCTCTAACCGATGCTCCCCTACCCCTTCCAACCCCACCTTTTTGAGAAGCCCCGAACGGGCCTGAGATAGGAAGTTCTCATAGGTGGTTCTCTGTGAAGGCACCATTTCTACCAGCATCGTCTGTTCGATTTTTTCGGGGAGGTCTTTGGCCACCGCCTCTTTGGTCCTCCTAAGGATGAAGGGGCGGATTTTTTTTCTCAAATTGTCCCGAAATCTGGAATCTGCACTTCCGGCAGCCATATCAGCTTGAAATTGGGCCTGCTCTCCTAAAAGGTCGGGCATCAAGAAGTGGAACTGCGACCAGAGCTCCTCCAATCTGTTTTCTACGGGGGTTCCCGATAAAGAGAGTCGGAATCTGGCCTGCAATTGAAAGGCGCACTGCGCTGTCATGGAGGTAGCGTTTTTGATCGTGTGGGACTCATCCAAAATGGCGCATTCAAAGAGCATCTTGTGGAAAAGAGCGCGGTCTTGGCGGAGGATGCCGTAGCTTGTGAGGATAATCGTGGAGGATTGCAGCTCCTCAATTGTCTTCGCGCGGTCCAACCCGTGGTGAACCGTGACAGGGCAGCCTGGGAAAAAGGTAGTCAACTCCAGCTTCCAGTTAAAAATCAAACTGGTGGGCACTACAATGAGATGGGGAAGTCCCTTTGGGAGCGTCGTGAGAAAAGCGATGACCTGCACTGTCTTTCCAAGTCCCATATCGTCGGCAAGAAGACCATGAAACCCTTGGGAGTAGAGAAAATGGATCCAGTTGACCCCAGTCCTCTGATACTCCCTTAGCACCCCCTTGAATGAGGGAGAGAGATCGACCTCCTGTATTCCCTGAAAATCCTCTACTGCTTTTTTTAAAGTGGTGAGGGTTTCAGAATGGGGGGCCTGCTTTGAAAAGAGTTCCGCAAGAGTTCCCATCCTGTTTTTCTTCAATCTCACTTCGCCAGATACAACTTCCGACTCCTCTAAAAAACTGAGCTCTCTCTCAAGGGTTTGTTCAGGCATGAGTCCAGTATACCCCTCTCCCAGCTGAATGAAGCGCTCCCGCCTATTGAAAGCCCCCACCACTTCACTGACATCGGCCTGATACCCTTCAAACTGTACCCTCCCCTTCAATAGCAAGCTGTTTTTTTGGGAGCTCTCCTCAATGGAGATCTCATAGTTCGCATAGCGGAGAATGCGATTTCCTCTATAATCAAAAATTGTCCACCCACAGTCTAGCAGAAAGGCCAGACTTTTCGAGACCTTGTCTAGGGGGCAAAAATAGTGGGAGTTCCCTACTATTTTTTTCACAAAATCGGTCTCCAAAAGATCCCTCTCCCACCCCTTTTCGCTCTCTTTTTGACGAAGAAGGTTTTTTTTTCCTTTTTCATCCCTGATATAGTCCTCATGAGAATAGGAGAGAATGGTGCGGCCAAAGCCATAATCGAAGTAAAGATCAGCAAATGCACCTGTCCTGTCTCTCAACTGCAAAAAAGGCAGGCACTCTGGAGGCTTCTCTTCCAGACTGATCTCTCCTCCTTTAACCATCCTTGGGGAATCCTCGTCCTGCGCCTCGAAATACTCCCGAGTCTCCTCTTTAGAGAGCGAAATGGAATGATGGGAAATTAGGGGCTTGATCCACGCTGGCGAAAGCCATTTTTTCTTATGGTTCGCAAGCGGTTTCAAAAGCATGCCTTTGAGCCCCCATACATGTTCTAACAAAAGCACGAGGTCCAGCTCCGAAAAATCGATCTCCTTGCTGCTCCAGAGGATTTTTCCCTTCATGAGGATCTTTTGGTCCTGCTCGCTAAAAAGGAGAAATAGTTCGGCAGGGGTGAGGCGGTCAAAGAGCAGCGGCTTGCCGTTGAAAAAGAGCTTTCCGGTCGTCGCTATCTCCTCCAGAAGCTCCTCCCCCCTTTTTTTCGAGACCCTGATCTTGTTAAAGGCCTGGGTCTCCCGAGAGACCGCCCCCTTCTCTTTTTGAATAAAGGAGGACTCCTCTTTGATGAGCGCCAGGAGAGCCGTCCTATCCCTGTTCCCAGCTATCGACTTCAAGGTCGACTCATAGAGGTAGCGCGTCGAAGGGAGGACTTTTAGCCCCTCCGTCTTGGGATCGCGTTCGACTTCAAACAGACGGATGTGGTAGGCTATTTCCTCAGTACGGGAGGGCTCTAAAGCGTAGGCTATCTCTAAAGGCATATTGGTATGGTCAACAAATTAAAATTATGGGATCAGCGCACATCGTGGGAGGAGGCTGAAAAGGCCTGGGATGAAAAGGCTTTAGAGGCTTCCAAAAAAGCCCCCCTTAAAAAGCTCGCCACTCTCCCCTCAATCCCTGGCATTGCAGAGGGAACCGGCCGTTTTTTAAAGTGGAAGAGTTTAAAGTATATGGCCACCCACGATCAAGGGAGAAAAATTTTAAAGCACTTTTTAAAACATCCCTTAAAGTACGCCCTTCGCCTTTTCCGCTCCTCTCTGAAAAAAAAGTCCTATGTCCGGGACGGCGACTTTTTTTTCTATGGGTTAAAGAATGAAGAGGAGTTCCTTAAGGGGGCAATGGGTAAGGACGCCCTTGTTGTTGTGGGCTTCTCCTATTGTCAAAAGCCCCATGAGTGCCCTGAAGGAAGGTTCACCGATCGGTGCCGCCACTCACTGGACTCCCCCATCTGCCAGCAGTGCGATATTGGAAAGGTTGTCCACGCCCTTCCCCAAAAGGCAATCCCCCTCTTCATCCCCACTATCCACTACATTGGCGACCAGATCTTCACACTGATCCACAAATACCCCAAAAAGCGGCTCTTCTTTTTAATCACCGCCTGCGAACTCACCCTAGAGATGTTCGGCGACCTCGGCAACATGGTCGCCATTCAGGGTGTCGGGATCAGGCTCGATGGGCGCATCTGCAACACCATGAAGGCCTTCGAGCTTTCCGAAGAGGGCATCAAACCCGGACTCACCGTCCTTACCACCCCTACCCAGAAGCGTCTTCTTGACTTGATCAAAAACCTCAGATCAGGTGCTTGCGTCTGAAGGGTTTATTTGAAGATTCTTTATTGAAGAGGCGGAGTCTGGGGGAGGTTTGGCAGGAGTATTGGCAGCATCCTAGATAGGCCTCTAGGCAGGAGGGGCATGAGATGAAGAGCTTGTTGCAATCGGTGTTCGCGCAGTTGCGGTAGTGATCGTAGGGAAGGTGGCAGTGGATACAGCAGGAGATGGGATCGCAAGAGATAGAGTTCTGGCTGCTTGCTTCACTCCCATCGATGGGGATGGCAAGCCGGTCGTCAAAGACAAATACCTTTCCCTTCCAATGCTCACCCCCCTCTTCTAGCCCATAGTTCAAGATGCCACCCTCTAGCTGGTAGACCCTTTCAAACCCTTTCTCTTTCAAAAGAGCGGAGTAGGCCTCGCAACGTATCCCTCCGGTGCAGTACATCAATACCTTTGTCTCTTTGAGATCTATTTTCTCCTTTAGAGACTCGGCATAGGCGGGAAACTCCCGGAATGAGTCGAGAGGGGGAAGTTCTGCACCCTCAAAATGGCCCACCTCCCACTCATAGCCGTTGCGCACATCCAAGAGGAGAAACTCTTCTTCACTCTCAAGTTGCTTTTTCCATTCACTAGGGGATAGGTGGGTTCCTGTGTTTTTGATATCCACCTTGCAATCCATTGCTACAAGCTGCTTGCGCACTTTGACTGTCATGCGGGGAAAGATATTCTCATGAGATGTGTGGATCTTGAATTGGACTGTGAAAAAGCGGGGGTCGCTCCTGAGCCAGCGCATGTACTCTTCCGCATCCTCA
>Ga0206975_1087_pt1 | contig 25438 bp, 15 predicted proteins | sample Alteio_BWOrgHeat_81_FD_152919 | JGI IMG/M metagenome (GOLD analysis project Ga0206975, IMG submission 152919) | Enriched cells from forest soil in Barre Woods Harvard Forest LTER site, Petersham, Massachusetts, United States -... | ecosystem: Environmental > Terrestrial > Soil > Temperate forest >... | reverse complement strand
ATAGGTGCCCGAAACCCAGGAGTTGCCGATGAACGTGCTGGTCCAGAAAGTGTTATTCAGGAAAAACGAATCACCCCGGAAGGTAATGGTGTAGTTGCTATGGCTGTCGACGTTTTGGATAGAAGTGTCTTTTTCAACCCAGGTGCCGGTGAGGTAGTTGCCGGATATAGGAGGGATATAGGGGGAATAGGATTCCTTTTGTTTGCTGCATGCGGTGAGCAGGAGGGCGGTGGCGAAAAAAAGAAAGAAGGTCGTTTTCATAAAGCAGGTTTGTAATTCAGTTGGTGTATCTGTTTTATATAAAGACACCCCCTTGCTGCAAACGCTGCATGAAAAAGGAAAAAACTTTTTGTTAACGGAAGAAATAGAGCACGGTGCCTTCCAGTCCCACACCATAGCTCCGTTGCGAAATGAGGTAGTCTTTCGTGAAAAGCGAAGTAGTTGAAGAAAAGGCATCGGCACAGAGCTGGAGCTGAAGTTTTGGTCGGATATTTTTCACCACTCCCACCTGTGCTTGAGGAATAACAATCCAGCGGCTGAGTTCCGGTCCCCGGTAATTTTCATTATAAGTATATGCGTCCGGGGCATTGAGCAGATACACGTTGGCATGAAGCAGGTAGTCGGCCCGTAGGCCCAGGCCCAGTTTAAAGGTCACCATCCGGGTTTCCAGCAGGCGGTTACATTGCAGGTTTCCGGTGAGATAAGTAAAGGTATTGGTGACTATTGATTTGCTCACGGCGGTGGAGGACACGACATAAATTCCGGAAGGTTGTATCCCTGGGCCGGAAGGGCCGATGTACGTGGAGGAAGTGGAGGTGGTAGACTCCAGCATTTGTTCCGTATAAGTGAGCTGCTCGTAACCCAGGCCAGAAAGGATTTCCCACTTGCCATTGACTGTAGCCCCGAAACGGAGCTGAGCAGCATAGTTTTGTGTGTACAATGCGCTCCACGATTTCGCAGCGTAGTAGGCGTCCGCAAAATTACTGCCGGGATTGGCATACGGGTTCTGCGTATAGGCGTATTTGCAAAACTGAGGGTTGAACGTCAGTCCTCCTGCAAAGCGAATAACGGAGGCCGTTTTATTCACAGCTGGCTGCATGCCCGGGTCGGCAAGAGGCGGGGAGGTGCAGCAGGTGACAAGGGTATCCGGATAATTGAAAGGCAGAAAGAAACATGTTGAAGGCAGTGAGGCCAGGATCGGAAGAAGAACAGCATCTTCTGTTACTTCGGCCTTTTCAGCAATCACCGGATCGGGAGTGCGGTGAACGGTGACAGTACCAATGTGAGCAGAAGCAGGGCTGGAAGCAACTACCACTGCAGTGGATGAAACCGACTTGTTAGGTATAACAGGTATCGGTGATTGAGCATGCGTGTTGTGAGGTGTAACAGGTATTGTTGATTGTGCAGGTGTGATTGGAGCAGCAGTATTGTTTGAATTTGTGCCTGAGGTCTTGGATTGAATGTTTTCGGCATTCACGGTCTTGTTGCTGTTTGCCTCTGCCGGTTGTTGTGCAGGCGGGTTTTGTTTGGTTGTTTCAGCAAGTATTGGTGCCGGTTTGGCAGGGGCGGCAACATAATACACTGCGCCCCCAGCACCCAGCAGGAGCATCACACCCAGAGAAAACCACAGCGCGAAGCGCCTGCGCCGGCTTTTCTCGGCTTCCAGCTTTTGCATGGTGCGCTCAAAGGCCAGCAGGCTGGGGATAACCTCCAGATGGTCCTGCGTTTCTTTGATGTGATGATCTATTTTATCCCCGTTCAGCATGGCTTAGTGTATGATGAAGTTTGGTGTTTGGTCGGGCTGCGTATGTAATTTCTCCTTGAGCATTTTCATCAGCACCTGTCGCGCACGTGCATATTGGGAGCGACTGGTACTTTCTCCTATACCCAGCTGCTGGGCAATCTCGGCATGGGAAAAATTTTCGATCAGAAACAGGTTCAGGATGGTGCGGTAACCCGAAGGCAGTGTCTGTATACACGCTCCGATCTCTTCGGCACTGAGCTGCAAAGGGTCTTCTTCGGTAAAATCCACATTCTCCACGATGGTCAGGTCCCGCTCAAAATAGATTTTCTTTTGAGCCTTCAGTGCGGTGAGGGCGGTATTGACTGCGATGCGTTTGGCCCAGCCTTCGAAGCTGCCTTCTCCCCGGAACTTGTGGAGCTGCAGGAAAATCTTGACGAAGGCATCCTGCATCACATCTTCCGCGTTGTCGTGGTCGGGCAGGTAACGCAGACACAGACCCAGCAATTTGGGAGCAAGCCAATTGTACAGCTCCGTCTGGGCAGCTTTCTGCTGCTTTTGGCATTGGTGTAACAAGGCATTTAAATCTTCAGGTTCGGGCCTGCTCATCCGATAAGGGTAATGGGTCTACGAAAGTAATGATAACCGCCTCACAATCAGTGTTACCTAGAAGACTTCGGAAACAAGCAAATGCTGCATGAAGAAGGAAAAGATTTTTGAAAAAGAAGTGAAAAGCCTGATTATCAGGGTAAATTCCGTACCTTTTACGTTCTGCCAAATAAACCTAACAACATGATTATACGCCTGTGCATCTTACTATTCGTCGTATCCCTCGTCTCCTGCGATCCTGCCCGTATCTTGCTGGTGCGTTGTCCCAGCAAACCCGGATCCAGTGTAGAACTCTATGCCCGTAAAGGCATCCTCGGCTCCTGGCCCCAGCAGGATTCCCTGGAGAAAGTCACCTTGCAGCTTCCGTTTTCCGCAGCAGGCAAAGACACCAGTTTTTTATATGGAGTAGGTACCTGGACCGACGAGCGCATCGCAAACTTTGCAGCCCATACCGATTCCATCGTTTTGACCAACAGCAAAGGCCGCCAGGTGTATAATTCGAGAGAAGCGATTATCCAATACTTACGAAAAAACCGGACAGGAGCAGCCAAGAGCCTGCTGACGATTGAAGCCGAATAAACGGAAATCCCGATCCTGGTGTGGAATGAAAGTGAGAACCTACACCCTCGCTGACCGCCTTGAATAGAAGAACAATCCAATTCCAACAAGCACTGGCAGTCCCCACATCGCGTGCAGCCATTGCAAGTGACGAAGGAGTGTCTCCCTTTAGAGAAGGAGTACAGATTATAGAATAACTAAATACCGCTGGTCAGGACATGATGTCCCGACCAGCGAAAAATGTTGCGATTTTATACTTATGTTTGAGTTCAGACGTTTATAATCCCATGCCCCTCCAAACAATTAAATGCCTGGCTCTGTGCCTCTGCCTTTCATTCGTCGTGAACAGCTATGCACAAAAATATACCGGTGAATTTGCTGAACCGGAGTTCAACTGTTCCAGAGGCCAGCTGGGCTTCTTCGCCCACATGTTCGAGACAAAGAAGCAACTGCTTGATTTCATGGATCTAAGGAAAGGAGAAGCCGTGGCGGAAATAGGAGCTGCGGAAGGGTATAACCTGGGCATGCTTTCGGTGGTGACTGATAGTATCACCTTTTATGCCGAGGATATCGATGCCAAATCGCTGAAGGAGAGAAAGTATAAAAAGGAAATCAGGCGGTATAGCCGTTTGAGAAAGACAAAACAAACGAATCAGTTTAAGCTGGTGATAGGTACTATCCACGCTTCCAACCTGCCGGATGGACAATTGGACAAAGTAGTGATTATCGATTCCTACCACGATTTCGATAACAAGGACGAAATGCTGGATGACATTTCCAGAAAGCTAAAGCCTGGAGGTAAGCTGCTGATACTGGACGGCTTTTCCTTTCCCGGTGACACGCAAACATGCCGGGCCTGCGGGGTACACGTGCTGACCACCCTGGAGGTGGAATTAAAACGCATGGAACAACACGGTTTTTACCTGACTCACATGAAAGCGCCAGATTTCAAGGCGTTTCATTACGGGAATGCATTGGTATTGGAGAAAGACAAAAACAAATCGGACGCCTTTTACAAAAGCAGGTATGCCGTTGCTCCACTAGTGCAACAAGCGTTCAACCTCAAAAAACCGGAAATAGCAGCTGACTCTCAGACCGTTCAAAAAATCACACAAGCACTCCTTCCGTCTATCCGGGAGATAACAACCGTTTATGCAGAATACGAGTTATGGGTGAAAGACCTGGCTCAGGAGTATCTCCGTCAGGCAAACTACCCGGCTGCCATAAACCTGTTTAAAGCGAACACTCTCCTTTACCCGATATCCTACCAGGCATATTACTGGCTGGGAGTGGCTTACCAGGAAAATAAGCAACCGGTTTTAGCGAGCTTATATCTGAATCGTGCACTTTCGCTCCAACCGGATAATGATATTTGTACAAAAAGACTTCAACAGCTGAAGCAGTTGACCCCGCGCTAAGGGAATCGTTACAGTTTTCCGTAGCATCACGACGTTTTCCTAGACAATCACGACCATTTCCTTTAGCCTTACGTCGTTTTCCTAAACATTCATGACCTTTTCCTTTAACCTTACGTCATTTTCCTAGAGATTCATGACCATTTCCTTTAGCCTTACGTCATCTTCCTAGAGAATCATAACCATTTCCTTTAGCCTTACGTCATCTTCCTAAACATTCATGACCATTTCCTTTAGCCTTACGTCATTTTCCTAGAGAATCATGACCATTTCCTTTAGCCTTACGTCATTTTCCTAGAGATTCATGACCTTTTCCTTTAGCCTTACGTCATCTTCCTAAACATTCATGACCATTTCCTTTAGATTCACGTCATCCTGCTAAACAACCATACATCCTCCACTTGTAACTGTACATTGTCCAACGTCAACTGGACACTCTCCACTTACAACTATACATTGTCCAACGTCAACTGGACACTCTCCACTTACAACTATACATTGTCCAGCGTCAACTGGACATCCTCCACTTACAACTATACATTGTCCAACGTCAACTGGACATCCTCCACTTACAACTATACATTGTCCAGCGTCAACTGGACATCCTCCACTTACAACTATACATTGTCCAACGTCAACTGGACACTCTCCACTTACAACTATACATTGTCCAACGTCAACTGGACATCCTCCACTTACAACTATACATTGTCCAACGTCAACTATACATCCTCCATCCTCTTGCAAATCTGGACATCATACCCGACCAGCTGGGTCAAGAAGCTTTGGCACTGATTTTTACTATCTTACAATCGTAAATAAGTTTTTTTTCTAAAAATGTCCGATTTCGAAAGGAGCTTCGTCATTAGCTTGAAAACCACCCCCAACCGGTGGGACAATAAACGGATTTACACCTTATATAAACGAACAAAAACAATCAACTATGGCAAAGACAATTGAACAAACAGTGGTTTTTAAAAATACCACCCCCAAAGCACTCTATAACCTGTATATGGATGCCAAGCAGCATTCGCTGGTGACAGGCGGAGCAGTTAAAGTTTCTGCCAAGGCAGGAAGTGCTTTCTCGGCTCATAACGGGTATTGCTTCGGAAAGACCCTGCACACCGTGAAAGACGAACTGATTGTGCAAACCTGGAAAGGACTGGATTGGGACAAGCCCGAGCCGGATTCTGTTTTCTCCCTGCGTTTTGAGAAAAAAGGAAAAGATGCGGTGGTACACATGGTGCACGCTTTTGTGCCGGACAAAGTATCCAAAGGCATTGTCAAGGGCTGGAACGATTTCTATTGGAAGCCCTGGAAACAACACCTGGCAGGCAAGACCATCACCCGTGCAAAGATGTAAGCGAAAGCAACTGTTAAATGGCAGAAGCGGAACATAACGACCTGAATAAACTGGTGGACCATCTTTTCCGGCACGAGTCAGGAAAGATGGTTGCCGTTTTGACGCGTGTTTTCGGGTTCCGGAATATAGAACAGGCGGAAGACCTGGTACAGGACACCATCCTGAAAGCCCTGGAAGCCTGGAAATTCGGTCAGGTGCCGGATAACCCCCAGGCCTGGCTGTACCGTGCCGCAAAAAACAAAGCCATAGACCTGCTGCGCCGCCAGAAGCTCAAGCACAAGATAGACAGTGATATCGCCTACCTCTTAAAATCAGAATACACCCTGGTACCTGCCGTGACGGAGATGTTTACCGAAAATGAAATGAAGGACAGTCAGCTACGGCTCATGTTCGCCTGCTGCTCTCCGGCCTTTGCATCGGATGTGCAGATCATGCTCATGCTGAAAACGCTCTGCGGACTCAGTAGCAAGGAGATAGGCAATGCCTTTTTGAGCAATGAAGAAACCATCAGCAAAAGGCTGTACCGCACGCGTGAAAAGATACGGGAAGAAAACATTTCACTCGATTATCCCGGAGCGCAGGTGCTGACTCAACGTACCGATGCGGTGCTGAAAGCACTTTATCTGATGTTCAACGAAGGATACAATTCTTCTCATCCCGAGAAGCTGATACGGGAGGACCTGTGCGAAGAGGCCATGCGCCTGTGTGTGCTGCTTTCCGAAAACCCCAAGACCGATCTGCCTCAGACGAATGCTTTGCTGGCCATGATGTGTTACCACGTTTCCCGCTTTGGAGCCAGGCTGGATGACAAAGGACTGATCGTATTGCTGAAAGATCAGGACCGGAAACAATGGAATGCTTTTTTAATACAGCAGGGCAACGCTTATCTGTCTCGTGCAGCAGCAGGTGAAGTGATTCACGACTTCCACCTGGAAGCCGCGCTTGCCTCCGCACATGCCAATGCACCGACCTATGAGGCGACGGACTGGAAGATGATTCTGGGGATATACAACCAACTGCTGAGCCGCAGCCCCAACCCCATGGTGGCGTTAAATCGTTCGCTTGCAGTGGGGGAAGTAGAAGGGTATGACGTGGCTATACGGGAATTGGAGGGCATGAAAGGCCTTGGAGAAAATTGTTACTATCAGACCACGCTGGCAGAGATGTACCAGAAGACAGGAAATAAAACAAGAGCCCGGGAGCTCTTAGGCAAAGCCCTTTCCCTGACTTCCTCCAATGCAGAGATAGAACTCATACGCAGGAAAATAGCAGCCTGTAACTAACTTTTCTTCTTGGTTTTTTTTGCGGCAACCGGTTTGTCTTTCTCCGGTGTTTTGACTCCTTTGAAAACCGCATAAATCGCCATGGCATGACCATGACCCAGGTCGAAATCCTTCTTCAGCCAGGCTACAATTTCACCGGCCTTCACTCCCGGTTTAAGCAAGCCCTTTTTTTCGGCAAGCTTCCGGAAATCTTCATGAGTCAGTCCTGTTTTCGCTTGAATATTATCCAGATAGGCTTGAAAAGACATGAGTTGTTTGATTCGTTCAAATAAGGATCCACAAAATTATTGTTTTTCCTTGATGAGCCTGACTCCAAACAAACGTTGGTTGACCACCATGGTGACGTGGTAGACACCCGGGAGATTGCTTCCAAGGTCAACCGGCACAGTATTATGACCTTGTACCGTACTTACTTCTTTGGAATAGACCAGGTGCCCCTGATCGTCGTATACTTTTAAGACATCCTGCTCGGCCTGCTCGGAGGAGTAGGACAGGTCTGCCAGTCCCCGTGTAGGGTTGGGTTGTACGCTGAAGAGGGATTTGCCACCGTTTATTTCCAGACTGGCAGGTTCGGAATAGCGGGAGTTGCCGTTCAGGTCGGTTTGTTTGACGCGGTAATAATAGGTTCCGCTCTTCACTGTCGGATCGCGCAACAGGTAGTGAATTGGACTGTTGCTGTTGCCTCCCGTCGCTTTAGTATTGACTGTACCCACAGGACCAAAGGTGCTGCCATCTTCAGAGCGTTCCACCGTAAAGAAATTGTTGTTTGTTTCGGAAGAGGTTTCCCAAATGAGCTTGGCCGCTTCTCCATCGTAGAATGCTTTGAAGTTAAGTAACTCCACCGGCAGTGGTGCACAGGCCGAGCTGACAGTGATGGTGGTGGTCAGCGTTTGTTTTTCTCCGCAGTTACCGGTAACGACACAGGTATAGGTAGTGGTACTTGCCGGCTGTACGGTGATCACCTGCGTGGTCTCTCCTGTTTGTGGCCAATAGTAAGCTGTTGCTCCGGCGGGTGCGGTGAGGTTATCATTATCGCCTACACACATGGGGTTGGATCCCGGAGCAATATTACCGAAGGAAACGCCCGAGTTAGCTGAGATGGTATAGTTGCACACATCCCCGTTAAAGCCGTCTACCATGAGCAGGTAGTCAGACCCTGCTGTGAGCCCGGTCATGGTGAGGGTAAATCCGCTGGTACTTTCGAGGAAGGCCGAGACAGGAACAAAGTTGGTACAGTTGGATGCGGAGAATACTTGCATTTGTATTCCTCCTGCCGGATAAGGTGCATTGATGAAACAAATACCGACAGTCACATTCAATACAACCTTGGTACTGGAGGCTGTAAAGCGGATCCAGGAATTGTTGTCGATCGTTACATCAAAGAGTCCAACCCCTTGCTCCTGTCCTCCGTTAATGGTGTTTACATCTCCGTTGGCATCCACCTGTCCGAATACCCCATGTTCATTTGTTCCGCTGTGGTATGTCCAGCAGCAAAGCTCTGCGTCACCTGCCATTTCTGTGGCACCCGATCCCGGCCTGTCGGCGGTAAAGGCCGCGCTGGTGGAAGCGCTGTATCCATTCAGGTCGCAGATGTATAAAGCATTGGCGCAATCGTCATTGGTGGTGGTTTGCACACATAACCCAAACGGCCCGGCGTTGGCGTTGCTGAAGGGCCAATAGCGTATATAATAAGTGTTACCGGCTACCAGACCCGTGGCATTGATATAGGGCAGGAACTGATTGAAGTTGGCTGCCGACCCTCCGGTGCTGGATGCGTTGCCATTGGGGTAGCCGGAATTGTCGCTCGAACAGGCTATCTGGGTGAGGGCGCCGCAGGTTCCGCTATACAAGGCCATGGAAGCATCTTCTATACCGCCTGCACCCTGAATCTGCCCATAGGGTTCGGACGTAATCGTCATCTGACCAGAGGAAGGACATACCACGCTGAACCAGACATCGCCCGGGTGTGAGGCGCCTGAATATCCTGCCGAGCCTCCTGACCCGCCCACACAGGCCGTTGGTGTAGGAGCCAGACCTACTCCTGTTTGTGTGGAGTGCAGTGTGGTGAACTGTTCGAAATTGCAAGCAGCTGTCACATCGGGAAGTGCTATAGCATTGCAGGGATCGTCGTTGGACGGAATGACGGCGGCAGGTGGGCCATAGACACATATATTAAATGTCTCCTGATTGCCGAGGTAGTCGTATACTCTGACATAATAAGTATTGCCGACCACCAGTCCCGAAGCGCTGTACGTTTCCGAACTTCCCGTAGCATTCACATCCTCACACTTTATCTCGGTAAGCGCAGCACAGGAGCCGGAGTATAATTCAAACACGGCATCCATGGTAGACGAAGGGGCAACGGTAACGGTAGCAGAGGTATTTACAGCGACAAACGAATACCAAACATCGGCATTGGATGTTCCGGAGCAACCTGTTGCGGAAGAGGTGGCGTTCACGGACGTTCCTGCCGAGTTTACACAAGATGAATTGACTGTAAGCGAGGTAGCCCCGGTACAGGCATCGTTGCCCGGTGGCGTAGGTGGAGGAGTGATGCAAATGGTAAACGTATTTCCTCCTGAACCTGTTCCATAATGGTATACCCGAAAGAGGTAAGTGTTACCTATCGTTAATCCGGAAGCATTGAGCACTTCTGTTCCTCCGGCAGGATTGACATCCTGACACCCGAGGGAGGTAAGTGCGGCACAACTGCCGGAAAACAGTTCAATGACTGCATCATAGGTGGCGCTTGGAACTATCGTTATCTGGTGAGTGGTGGCGGTGGCTACAAACGAATACCAGACATCGTCATCGGCATTTCCCGAACAGCCGGAGATGTCAGCCGTTCCCCCGGAAGAGGTTCCTGCTGTGGGTGCGGCACAGGTGGCGGTAATGGGTATGGCAATCGGGCTTGTACAATTATCGTTAGATACCCCAGGGGCGACACAGGTGAGTGTGAGGCTGTAGTTTCCGGTAGCGCCGGCATTTCCATTGATGAGTAGATAATAAGTTGTTCCGGTAGAAGAAGGAAAAGTAACGGTGGATTGTGTTCCTCCACACCCGTCGTCATCCCCAGTGATGCAGGTATAACTTCCGCAGGAGCCACTGTACACATTCAACCGGGTATCATACGAAGAAGCACACAAGCTGGCGGTGATGTTTTGTCCGTTGCCGGCAAATTTGTAAAACACACCCGCCGCCCCAGGTGTTACGCCACAATAAGCAGTTGGGTCGCCGGTGCTGGTAGCAGTAGCAGTACTTCCGGTATACGTGTTTCCACAGGTGGCGGTAATCGCTCCGGTACACAAATCGTTCGCCGGTCCGCCCGAACAAGGGAACGAACTCCAGCTGATATCATCAATAAACATGTATGTACCATAGGCACTGACGGCACTAAAAATAATGTAGTTGGTGGCCGTATTAAATGCGGCAGGTATGTTATAAGTATATTGATACCAGTTGCCGGATGCGACAACCGGAGCGGTTCCGCTTGGGCGGTAAATCCTGCCGTAACCTCCTGTGGTGAAAAGCTTGGTGGCACCCGTTTGGGTTGCTGCCGTGTTCATATATACATCGATAAAATCGAGGGCGGCGTACGTATTATCTCTCCACATCCAGAAGCTGATGGTCATGGCACCCGACCTGCAGGCGAGCGAAAAGGAAGGAGAAATTAATGTTGCGGAATCTCCGGCCTTAGCATCATACGAGTCGAAATACGCACCTCCCGCACCGGAATGTGCATTGGTGGTAAATTGGGCCCAGTCATAACTACCGTGTGAAATGCCTCCCGTCCATCCGGAAGGACGAAAAAGATTGTCAAATGATTCTGTATTTGTAATCTGACCCAGACAGGAATAGCAGTACCCGTTGAGTAGAACAAAAAGGAAGAGACCTGCTAATTTTTTCACGGGACTTATTAGTAATTGAATTTCAGTGTTCGATATCGCGGATCGTCATATTCATAAAATCGAACCCGTACTCACCGATAATTTTTTTGACATTTATGGCGTTGAACTGGGGTCTGCTTTCCGGACCACTCCGTTTTTCAACCACCACCACCATGATCTCTGCCTGACCGCTTTCGGGTTTATACCTGGGCTTGAATTCGGTGACCCCGGGTATGGCATAGATGGAATCACTCAGTTGACTTACCGCTGTAAGAGACGAAGCACCCGAAAAGGAGTAATAATAGGCAGTCTTTGTCCGGGTCAAGTGATTGCCCTTTTTTTGAGCGGTACATGCCAATGCCACAAAGAGGCAAGAGATAGTAAGGAAGAGAGAACGAAAGCCATTCATGGCGGTTACTTGCTAAAAGAATAAAACAATGCACGCGTACATTTAAAAGTGACAGCAATCACAGGCAAAAAGGTGGGAGTCCTTTTTGTAAATGCGTGCATCGATAAAAAATGAAGCGGTTGAGTAGTTGGTATTACGTAACTAAGGTAGAAAAAAATCTGGGAAAAACACAAAAACAAGATAAGATAACAAGCTGTATAGAAAGGCGATAACAATCTATAGTGCAATTATTTGTTAAAAATGCCAAGCTTTTTTGCTTTTTTGAGTGAAGAAAATGAATACTGAAAGGACACTTCGGCTTCAAAAAATCCGCCGCACGGAATACCGCTTATATGGCTTGGATTTGATCACCCGACGATAAAGAACCGGAAACTGAGCAATGTCATGGCGGCTAAACGTAACTTAGGGCACTACAATACGTTACAATAAGCCAGACAAGGAACAGGAGGAGAGAAGAGCGTGTAGAACAACAAAAAAAGATCCATTTCTTACATTCACAGCAACTCTTTGAATGAATATCAAGGACTGATTCCGGAAGTAAAAACAAGTACATGAGATATCCCGACTCTGGGACGAGATAAAGCGGGAAGCACTTGATTTTATTGAAAGACATGGTTTTGGTCGATGGGATTAATGCCTTGGTATATAAGAACTGGTTTTAAGTCATACATAAGCGAATTTTGATCAATAAGTCGTACCTTTTCGAGGAAAATCTGACACATGTATGAAATTTGTACTTTATAGACAGGCTATAAAGTGCCTGATAGTTTAGCCCTTTACTATGAAACACGTATACACCCTTTTTTTACTTGCCTTATTTCTGGGATTTAATGCAACAGCTGCCACCAAGACTTCGACCGCATCCGGTAACTGGTCAGCGATTGTCTGGACGGGAGGAACACCCGTTGCCGGTGATGATATTATTATTGCCTCGGGAAATGTAGTCACCTTTAACGTCGCAGGAGGGTTGGTCGTCAACTCATTAACCGTTAATGGGACCTTGTTGATGGGCAGCGGGGCTGCGCCCCTCAGTTTAACTGTTTCAACAGATGTGACAGTTGCTTCTACCGGTAATCTGAGTGCAAATACAGCTTTAGCGAATACCATCAGCATTGGGGGTAATCTGGCGAATGCCGGAACAGTTAATCTTTCCACCGGTGGCAAAACAGCTGACCTGATCTTCACCAAGAATGGAAGTGCCACCCTTTCCGGAGCCGGTGCTACCAATACCTACCATAAAATCACCCTCAACATGGGTGCCAGCAAAGCCAATGTGTTAAATGTGACAGCTTCTAAATTCACCAATGCGCTGGCTGGCTTTCTGACCTTGACCAATGGAACATTTGAAGTGTCCTACACCACCGCTTCGGCCATAACGCCTTTTACTGGGAACGTTGCCATCGGAGCCACCTGTGGATTGATCATCAACACGGCATCGGCAACAGTAACGACCACGGCCGGTAATATTACACTTTCCGGCTTGCTGACAGTAAACCTGGGAACCGTCACATTCGGTAGTGCAGTCAACAACAATTTATTGAGCTCAGGAGGATCTTTTACAGTAGACGGAGGTACGGTAAGCATTGCAGGCGTATACAGCGACCAAGGCATTGCCGGCAGCACCTTTACCATGGGAGGAGGAACACTCACCATCGACACGAAGGGATCAGCCGCAACGGCTTTTTCTCCTTTCCAGCTCTCCAGTGCAAGCTCAACCTTTAATATGACTGCCGGGACGCTTACGCTTCAGCTGGCCGGTGGTGCATCAAGTAATCTCGGATTTGTGGCTACCTGTGTGGCAGGGACCATTACAGGAGGTATTGTTCAGATAGGGAATGCCGCAACTACCGCAGGACAGACTTTTGCTATTGATGCCACCGTCAGTATTCCAGCCTTAACACTTAACAGTGCCAATGCCACCGCCTCCTTAAGTGCACCTTTGACAGTGGTAGGAAATGTGACATTGACCACAGGAAAATTCATCGCAAATAACCTGAACGTGACATTGGGTGGTAACTGGACGCATGCAGCGGCAGTTACCTGGACACCAGGTACCAATACGGTAACCTTTAACGGAGGTGCTGCTCAAACACTTGCACTTACCGCAGGAACAGAAATTTTTAACAAACTGAGTTTTACAGGGGCAGGCACTAAAACGCTCGCATCGGCAGTGACAGTGAACAGCGACCTGACGATTGGAGCAGGATCAACATTTGATGTGAGTGCAACAAATTATGCAGTGATTGTCGGAGGTAACTGGACCGACAATGGAGCCTTTACCTGCCGTGCAGGACTGGTTACCTTCAACTCCGGTTCAGCTCAAACAATTACCGACGCATCGGGAGAAACATTCAATACCCTTACGCTGAGCGGGGCAGGTGTCAAGACACTGGGCGGTCCAGCTACTGCGAAAGGTGTGTTTACTATCAGCGCCGGATCTGCATTGGATGTGAGCGCCAGTAATTACGCATTTACGGTAAACGGAAACTGGGTGGATAACGGTACGTTCACCTGCCGTGCCGGTACAGTCACTTTTGGTGGCGCTGCACAAAGCATTACCAAAACCCCTGGTCCGGAAGTATTCTATACGGTTGCCTTTAACGGTACGTCCATCAAAACACTCGGATCGGCTATGACTGTCGGAGGAAACCTCTCTATTCTTGCAGCGGTGACACTGGATGTAGGTGCTACGAGCTTTGCAGTGACCGTTACAGGTAACTGGACCGATAACGGTACTTTTACCTGCCGCGCCGGTACAGTTACTTTTAATGGTAACAGCGGAGAAACCATTACTAAAGCAGCCGGGGAAACGTTTAGCACACTGATGTTTACCGGGACCGGAACAAAAACACTGGGAGGCCCCATCACGGTTTCAACCGCCATTAATATCGGCGCGGGATCGACATTGGATGCGAGCGCAGGCAACTATGCAATAACGGTAACGGGGACCTGGACCGATAACGGAACATTTACGCCTCAATTGGGTACTGTGACCTTTAACCTGGCCGGAGCACAGGTCATCGGCAAAACAGGAGGAGAAACATTTCACAACCTTGCCATCACCGGAGGATCGGGAACCAAGACCCTGAGCTCGGCAGTGAGCCTTACCGGAAACCTCAGCATAGCCGCATCAACCACTTTTGATGTAACAGCCAGTAACTTTGCCGTTACCGTTGGAGGTAACTGGTCTGACCTGGGTACGTTTACCTGCCGCAGCGGTACGGTAACGTTTAACGGGTCGTCGGCAGAAACGATTACCAAGGCAGCCGGGGAAACGTTTTTTCTGCTAAATATTACAGGAACTGGTGGAGCAGTGCTGGGCGGTGCTATTACCGTCACTTCCAATTTAACAATTGGTGCCGGCTCCTCACTCGATGCAAGCGCAACAAATTACGCCATTACCGTTGGTGGGAACTGGAGCGATAGCGGAACATTCAATTGCCGTACAAACCTGACGACCTTTAATGGTGCTTCTGCACAAACCATAACCAATGCTGCGGGTGAAACATTCAACACGCTTACGTTAAGCGGAGCCAGTGTAAAAACATTGGGTGGACCCATTACCGCCAAAGCCATACTGACCATCAGTGCCGGTGCCACACTGGATGTGAGCGCCAGTAATTTTGCGGTAACCGCAAACGGCAATTGGGTGGATAATGGAACCTTTACCTGCCGCACCGGCACAGTAACTTTTTCAGGAGGGGCACAAACGATAACCAAAACACCCGGCCCGGAGATATTTAACAATGTAGCTTTCAATGGATCACTTACTAAAACATTGGGTTCAGCCATAACGGCCGGAGCCAACCTGTCTATCAGTTCTACCGCCACTTTCGATGTAAGTGCTACCAATTATGTAGTGATTGTAGGCGGTAACTGGACCGATGCCGGGACCTTTACCTGCCGTGCCGGAACGGTCACCCTCAACAGCAATAGTGCTCAAACCATTACCGATGGTTCGGGAGAAACGTTCAGTACGCTGACACTTACCGGTACCAGTACCAAGACACTTGCAGGTGCCATCACTTCAAAAGTGGCCCTCTCTATCGGAGCGGGAACCACACTGGATGTGTCGGCCAGCAATTATGCCGTGACGGTAACAGGCACCTGGACGGATAATGGAACCTTTACTCCGCGCGGAGGTACCGTTGCGTTTAACAAAGCAGGTGCACAAACCATTGCAAAGGTGGTAGGCCCGGAGACATTCAACAACCTTTCCCTTACCGGAAGCGGAACCAAAACCCTCGGTTCGGCCGTGACGCTTACAGGAACAATGAATATCATATCAGGTGTCACATTCGACGTGAGTGCAAGCAATTATGCTGTGAATATTGGAGGCAACTGGACCGATGCAGGCACTTTCACCCCACGTGCTGGAACCATTACATTCAATGGCAGTACTTCGCAAACGATAACCAAAGCCGCCGGTGAAACATTCAATATTCTGGCTGTCACCGGTACCGGAGGAGTCATACTAGGCGGAGCAATCACTACCACTTCGGGACTGGCTATCGGAGCAGGATCTACCCTCGATGTCAGCGCGAGTAATTATGCTGTGACAGTAACAGGCACCTGGACCGATAACGGAACATTTACCCCACGTGGAGGTACTGTTACGTTTAATAAAGCCGGTGCGCAAACCATTGCAAAGGTGGTGGGACCAGAAACATTCAACAACCTTTCCCTTGCCGGAACCGGAGTCAAAACGTTGGGATCTGCGGTCACACTCAGTGGAACGCTGAACAACATTGCGGGTGTCACGTTTGATGTGAGTGCGACCAATTATGCTGTGAGTATTGGAGGCAACTGGACCAACGCAGGTACTTTCACCCCACGTACCGGAACGGTTACCTTCAACGGTACCACCTCACAAACAATCACCAAGGCTGCCGGAGAAACATTTGATATTCTATCCATAACCGGAACCGGTGGAGTAGTACTGGGAGGCCCTATCACAACGAGTGCTTCATTGTCCATCGGCAGCGGATCATCTCTGGATGTGAGTGCGAGTAATTATGCGGTGGCTGTGAAAACAAACTGGACCAATAACGGTACATTTAATGCCCGTGCAGGAACGGTTACCTTCAGCGGGGTGCTGGCACAAACCATCGGTGGTACCGCTGCAACAACCTTTAACAATCTCACTTCCTCCAACGCGGCCGGGGTTTCTATTCTCTCTGCGCAAAACCTGTCGGGTACACTTACACTGACAGCTGGCAATTTTACCACTACGGGTCAAACATTTACGTTGCTTTCCAACGCGGCATTTACCGCCCGTGTGGCCGCTTTGCCTGCCGCCAGTAACATCGTCGGAAATATGAATATGCAACGTTATGTAGCAGCCGGATCCACCGGTTGGTATTTCCTGGGAACTCCTTTCCAGGCGGGGCTTACTTTACAGTCGTGGGTAAACAGTTTCGTCACTTCCGGATTTACCGGAGCGAGCAACCCCACATTTAACTTTATCAGTATCTACTCCTACGACGAAACTGTTGCAGGTAATCTGAACAACGGTTATGTGGCCGCCACGAATGCAACGAACGCCATCCCTCAGGGAAAAGGGTTTTGGTGTTATATCGGTCCGGTTCCCCTGACCATCAGCACCGTATCAGGCGCACCTACCATGCACAATTACTCCTTCCCCGTTACTTACACACCTTCCGGAGGAGCGGTAAATGATGGATGGAACCTGATTTCGAATCCTTATCCTTCATCCATCGACTGGAGCAATGCGGCCTGGACCAAGACCAATGTGAGCGGACAGATTCAGATCTGGAACCCGGCTACCAGTACTTACGCAACCTGGGTAGGTGGAGTAGGTGTGAATGGAGGCAGTAACATTCTCTCTTCTTCTCAGGCGTTTTGGGTTCAGACTACCGCTGCCGCTCCTGTGCTTTCCATTACCGAAGCCTGTAAGTCGGCTACCGACATCAGCGTGATGCGAACCAGCAACGGTAAGTATCAGAATGTGCTGAAACTGAAAGTTTCGGGTAACGGATATTGGGATGAGACAGCCATTTATGTGGCCGACAGCGCAACGATGCATTATGACACACAATACGATGCAGTCAAATTTTTAAGCTCCAACCCTGGAGTGCCCACGATCTCCAGTCTGGCCGATTCATCCGATCTCAGCATCAATGGTATACCTTCAGTAGATGGATCGATATCCATTCCTGTCAGAGTGCTGATTGGCAGCGGCACATCCGGAACCTATACCATATCAATGGATTCAATGGCTAACCTGTCATCCAGCAGTTGTCTGACGCTGGAGGATTTGGCCACAGGCATTCAAACCGATTTGAAATTAGGCAACAATTATACCTTCAACATAGAGGACACCACCAAGGCGCCTCGTTTCCTGATTCATATCGGCGGTCAGATTGCGAAAAAAGCAGTGGCTACACGTTGTGCCACCACTCAGGACGGTATGGCCATCGCCCGCGGAATTGGTAATGGTGCTTGCTCCTACACCTGGAAAAACCAGGCCGACAGTTTGCTTAAAACAGATAATAACGTGTTCGGAAACGACACCATCCGTAACCTGGCAGCCGGTATTTATAAGGTGACCATCAGCGGAAATACTGGATCTTGCGCCATTGTTAACGACACATTGGCGGTGGCCAGTCCTGCACCTACCTCTGCCTATACCACCATCACCAATGCAAGTTGCAGGAAGAGCACAGACGGTGCAATTTCGGTAAATGCGGTCCTCGGCGGAACGGCGCCATATAGCTATTCCTGGTCTGTTCCCGGTAAGACTACCCTGACCAGTCAAACCAATTTGGGCGCAGGTACTTATACGCTGACACTGACCGATGCAAATCAGTGTACCTCCACCAATACGTATGTGGTGACAAGTCTCTCTACCGTGCAATCCCTCTTCACTGTGAACCCGGATACGACCTACCTGGCCTCAGGGGGACAGGTTACCTTTACCAACCACTCTGTTGGCAGTGGCAGTTTCTACTGGAATTTCGGTGATCAGAGTCCCCTGGATTCCTCCTTCAGTACGAACCATCAATACACCGCTCCAGGAAACTTTACTGTTACGTTGGTTACTTCCGACGGCAGCTGTTCCGACACACTTCATCATGTGATTGTGGTTATTCCATTGGTGACAGGTATTCACAACCTTGCTATGCCTGATCAGGGTGTACAGGTGAAATCGGAAAACGGATCCTACTTTGTAGAATTCAATTTAAGCGAAGCAACGAATGCTGTCATCAGCGTGTATGATGCTGTAGGACAAAAAGTATCCGACGACCTGTCTGTTCATGCCTTCCAGAATAAGGTGCAGGTATCCTTGCCAAACCTCGCGCGGGGTGTGTACTTCATCAGTGTGAGCATGAATGGAAAAGTAATCAGCAAGAAAATCGTTTTCTGAGATTAAGACGCATCAAAAAAAGGGGCTTCCGTAAAGAAGCCCCTTTTTATTTGCCGTTGAACGGAAAATTTAAAGGCTGCAGGTAGTGGTGCTGCCATCCATGGGGAGAGCGTATTTTTCCCAGTTAGTCAATCCTCCATCCAGGTCAAACAATTTGGTAAAACCTTTTTTCTTCATGGTTTCCATAGCGGCCAGGCTGCGCATTCCGGTGCCGCAATAAAGGAAATAGTTTTGTGTATGGTTGAGTGTAGCGATACGTTGCTCAAACTTGGGAGAGTTTAAATTGATATTGATTGCACCGGGTATGTGGGCACATAAATATTCCTCCGGTGTTCTCACATCCACCAGAATGCCGTGAAGCTGTTCGAGCTTTAATTTAAATTCTTTAGGAGCAAGTGTCTTGCTGGAAGATTGAAAGGCAGGTGCCACACAGAAAGAAGATAAGCCGCAGATGATAAGTACGCTTATATAAGTTTTCATTGTGATGTTTTTTAAATGATTCAACTACGCAAATATCGTTATCCTGATAAATTGTGCAAGGATATTTGACAGTTTTAATCCTGATCTGTGACAAATTTATAGTAGGTTCAGATTCAGTGAATTACTTCCAATTTAAGGGGCCGAAAGCCGAAAAAGCGAAGAAAATATTAACAATTGGGCAAGGTGCTTTACAATGATTTCACCCTTTTGTAAACTACTCCAGTAAAAATGGGATGAGTGATGGTGGAAGGATACCTTAGTTAATATGTCAGCTTACGGGTGTAGATCCAGATTGTTTCAGAGGAAGAAGGACTCGAGGAGGCGTTTGCCTTGCGCTCACTTTTTTTCTTTGTCCAGTTTCCTTTGACATCGTATATATAAGTGTAGTTGGTCTTATTCAGTAGAGGTGCATCCTCACTGATGCGGTACTCCAGCTCCCTGTCGATGTCTCCTTTAGCATTGAACAGGTAAACTGTTCTCAGGAACAGGACATTGTTTTCATTGTAATAGAGGATGGAATCATACCGGTTTTCTTTTCCGAAAAACAAACGCCTCATCTGGAGCTGACCGTTACGGAACTCCTCTTCTTTCCTGACATTCTTATCCTCGGCAGTGACCGTCTTTATGGTCACCTCATCTTCTTGTCTTGTCGTTACCTGCGTATGGTTGGCGGCATCAAATACGGTAGTTGCAAGTACCTGAAAGTGGTCATTCTGAATGATAATGCTATCGGGCCCATGAATTTCGGTGAGGCGCTCTTCCGGTTTTCCGCATCCGGAAGAACGCAGGATAATCCGGGTGGTGTCTTTTTCCGAATAGATGGAATGGGCTTCCCAGGGGCAATTCCCCGTGAGTGCCTCCCGGCGGATAACGGTGTGTTCGTTTTTTGTCCAGCTTTCGGTGGTGTTTCGGATAAGCCGGAGGGAATCGCCGATTTGGACCCGTACCTCTTCTTCGGATATGTGGTATGCCGGAATGCTTTTTTGATAGGTCCTGTAAGCATTTTGCATCCCAGGGTTTTGAGCGGCCAGTGTGAACGGAAAAACCAGAAGGAACAGACGGATCAGCACTGGTATAAAGTTTATGAAACGCGAAAATAAGCATTAAAGAGGAATTTAAACAGGAGGGGAATTGTATAGAAATATTTTTTACCTTGTGAGCTATATCTCGATGCAAATCCTCTATAAGAGCTTTTGTCAATAACCGGAAAGCCTGAACACTGCACGTGTGTGGCTGAAAGAAATATAAACCAAGAAATCCAGAACAGTGAAACCGACGGATATCAAAGACCCTGAATACTTCCACAAAGTGGTCGATTGTCAACATGCCTGCCCTGCGCATACTCCTGTACCGGAATACATCCGCCTCATTGCGGAACAAAAGTATACAGAGGCTTACATGATCAACTGGGACTCCAATGTATTTCCAGGCGTCCTGGGTCGCACATGCGACCGGCCCTGTGAGCCTGCCTGCCGGCGCGGAAGGGTGGAAGAGGAGCCCGTGGCTATTTGCCGCCTGAAACGGGTGGCAGCAGATAATAAGGGTGATGTGAAAAAACACATGCCTCAGGGGCCCTTCAAGGCAAATGGAAAAAAGGTGGCACTCATCGGTGCAGGACCTGCTTCCCTTACCGTGGCACGTGACCTGGCTCCCCTTGGTTACGAAATACATTTGTATGATGAGCAGAAACTCGGTGGAGGTTTTATGCGCAGCCAGATACCTGCGTTCCGCCTGCCGGAAACAGTACTCAACGAAGAAGTCAATTTTATTCTCGACCTAGGCATACACACGCATTTCAACAGCTATGTGAAGAGCCTGAAAGAAGTGCTTGCCAAAGACTACGATGCCGTATTCGTAGGCAGCGGCGCACCCAAAGGCCGCGACCTGACAGATATGGTTGGGCGCAAAGAAGGAGCAGCAAATATTCATATCGGTATCAACTGGTTGGGAAGCGTGGCGTTTGAGCATGTTTCTAAAATAGGTAAGAAGGTGATTGTGCTGGGTGGAGGTAATACGGCTATGGACTGTTGCCGCACTGCCCGCCGCCTGGGCGGAGAAGAAGTGAAGGTGGTGGTACGGAGCCCTTTTGCTGAGATGAAAGCCTCCCCCTGGGAGAAAGAAGATGCCCAGCATGAAGATATTCCGATTCTGGATTGTCATGTACCTAAAACATTTGTGGTTGAAAACGGTAAGCTGAAAGGCATGACGTTTGAAAAAGTAAAAGCGGAATACGATGCCAAAGGAAAACGGCAGCTGGTGCCTGTAGGAGGCCCGGATGTGTTTATTGAAGCCGACGATGTGCTGGTAGCCATCGGTCAGGAGAACAGCTTCCCCTGGATAGAGCGCGACCTGGGCATAGACTTCGACAAGTGGGACATGCCGGTAGTAGATACCGTTACATTTGTTTCAACCAACCCTAAAGTATTCTTCGGAGGCGATGCAGCATTTGGTCCTAAGAATGTGATCACCGCAGTAGCTCACGGGCATCAGGCCGCCATCTCGATGGACCTGCACTGCCAGAAAAAAGACCTCCATACCCGTCCTTCTCCCTATGTAAACCTGGTGAGTCAGAAAATGGGAATACACGAATGGGCATATGACAGTGCAGTGGTCGACGATCCGCGTTACATCGTTCCTCAGGCAGATAAAAAAGTAACCCTCAGCAACCGCAAGAAGGAAGTAGAGTTGGGTTTTGACGGACTCACCGGATTTAAAGAAGCCGAACGTTGTCTGAACTGTGATGTGCAAACGGTTTTTTCTACCAGCAAATGCATCGAGTGCGATGCCTGTATGGATGTGTGTCCTACAGCTTGTATCACGTTTACCGAAAACGGAGACGAAGCAGATCTGCGTTCGCGCCTCAAAGCACCGGCCTCTCTACTTTCACAGGACCTGTATGTATCGGATACCCTTCCTACCAAACGGGTGATGGTGAAGGATGAAAACGTTTGCCTCCATTGCGGCTTATGTGCGGAGCGTTGTCCGACCTCCGCGTGGGATATGCAGAAATTCTTTTATAACGTCACTAAAGCAGGGAAAGCATGCCAGTAACTACGAACAAAGTGAACGATTTTGTGGTTCGCTTCGCGAATGTAAACGGAACAGGATCAGCCAGCGCGAATTTTTTGTTTACCAAAGCCATCTTCCGGATGGGAATACCGGTAACGCCTAAAAATATTTTTCCTTCCAACATTCAGGGATTGCCTACCTGGTACGAAGTACGGGTAAGTGAAAAAGGATACCTCGGAAGACGAGAAGGAATTGACCTGGTGGTAGCAGTGAACCCCCAGAGCTTTGCAAGCGATGTGGCCTCTGTAAGACCAGGAGGATACTTCCTGTATGACAGCTCCAAGAACCTGCATTCGGAATTTATCCGGCCGGATGTGAACTACCTGGCCATTCCTCTCATGGAGATGTGTAACGCCGCTTACACCGATCCCCGTCAGCGACAGCTGTTCAAAAACATTGTATATGTGGGCGCGTTGTCGGTACTTCTGAACATTGAGATGAAAGAAATTGAAGGACTGCTCGGTGAACAGTTTAAAGGAAAAGAAAAACTGATTGCCCCCAACATCAAGGCGCTGGAGATGGGAGCCGACTATGTGCGTAAAAATTTTAAGTATCCCCTCGATATTCGTGTGGAGCGACGCGACCTGCTGGGCGATCGCATCATGATCGACGGCAACTCGGCTTGCGGGCTTGGTGCTGTGTATGCAGGCGCTACTGTTGCCGCCTGGTATCCGATCACGCCTTCTACTTCTGTTGTAGAGGCATTTGGAAATTATGCAGACGAATACCGTACTGACAAGATCACCGGAAAACGTAATGTGGCCATTGTGCAGGCGGAAGACGAGCTGGCGGCTATCGGCATGGTTATCGGAGCCAACTGGAACGGAGCGCGATCGTTTACCGCTACAAGCGGACCTGGTGTTTCCTTAATGAATGAATTTTTAGGTCTTGCCTATTTCGCCGAAGTGCCTGCTGTACTCATCGATGTACAACGCACAGGGCCTTCAACAGGAATGCCTACCCGTACCCAGCAATCGGATATCATGGAAGCGGCTTATGCTTCTCACGGAGATACGAAACACGTATTGCTGTTTCCTTCCACTCCGAAAGAATGCTTTGAGATGACAGCCGACTCATTCGACCTCGCGGAAGAATTGCAGACACCGGTGATATTGATGACGGACCTGGATCTGGGAATGAACGACCACGTATCGGCTCCGTTTGAATGGGACGAGCAACGCACTTACAAACGCGGGAAAGTATTGGATGCCGAAGCGCTCGAAAAGATAGGTCGCTTTGGCCGTTACCTGGATGTAGACGGAGATGGTATTCCTTACCGGACCTACCCCGGCACACACCCCTCTAAAGGATCCTACTTCACACGAGGTACCTCGCGTGATGAGTACGCCACCTATACGGAAGATGCAGGCGCCTACCACCGCAACGTGGATCGCCTTCTGAAGAAATGGGAAACCGCCAAGACCATGGTTCCCGGTCCTCAGCTGTATCAGAAAGAAAACAAATCAGACAAGGCCATCTTGTTCTTCGGTACCTCTACCTATGCGGCGGAAGAAGCAATGGACCTGCTGAAAGAGCAAAAGATTGTGGTGGATGCTATTCGCATCAAATCATTCCCATTTAATAAAGCGGTGGAAGAATTTGTTCGGGGCCACAAACAGGTGTTTGTCATCGAACAGAACCGCGATGCGCAGCTGCGCAGCCTGATGCTGATTGAAATGGGTATTGATCCCAACTCCCTGATCCCGGTACTGAACTACGACGGGATGCCCATCACGGCAGACAATATCCTGCAGCAGATTTCCAAACACCTATCACGCACATCCGAATTAACAAAGGCTCTTTAATATGACATACGTTCGCCCTAAATTCCGTCACCCCGATCTGCCTAAAAATAAGCTCGGTTATTCAGTAGCTTATTACGAAGGGGCGCTGTCCACCTTATGTGCCGGCTGCGGGCATGACTCCATCAGTGCCGGAATCATTCAGGCCTGTTACGAGATGAACATCGAGCCGCACAAGCTGGCCAAGCTTTCGGGTATTGGCTGTTCATCTAAAACACCGGCTTATTTTCTGAGCAATTCTCACGGATTCAATTCCGTACACGGCCGCATGCCCTCCGTGGCTACCGGTGCCAACCTGGCCAACCGCGACCTGATTTACTTCGGTGTGTCAGGAGATGGTGACACCGCTTCCATCGGTATGGGACAGTTTGTCCATGTCATCCGTCGTAACCTGAATATGGTATACATCGTGATGAACAACGGTTGTTACGGATTGACCAAGGGACAAGACTCTGCTACAGCGGATGAAGGCTCTAAAAACAAATCGGGTAATGTAAACCTGTTTCAGTCGATCGACCTGAGCAGCCTGGCCATTGAGCTGGGAGCCAGTTTTGTGGCTCAAAGCTTTTCGGGAGACAAGGCCCAACTAGTGCCGCTCATCTGCGCTGCCATGAAACACCCGGGTTTTGCATTCATCAACGTGATTTCGCCTTGTGTGACATTCAACAACAATGTAGGTTCTACCAAGTCGTATGACTATGTGCGTGAGCACGTGGAGGCAACTTCAACAATAGACTTTGTACCGGAAATGAAAGAGATTTCTGTGGACTATGGCAAAGGCAGCACCAAAGAGGTAAAGATGCACGATGGCTCCAGCATTCAGCTGCACAAACTCGCGCAGGACTGGGATCCGATGGACAGGATCTCTGCAATGAATGCCGTGCAAAAAGCCAAAGCGAAAAATGAGATCCTTACCGGCTTGTTATACATACAGCCTGAGAGTCAGGATCTGCATCACCTGATACAGACCAGCGACCGACCGCTGAATAGCCTGAAGAAAGAGGATTTGTGCCCGGGTGCTGAAGTGCTCAAGAGCATCAATGCCGACCTGAGGTAGTATTTCTAGAGCAGGTAATACGCTCTTAACCCTGCAGTATGCTGCAGCGTGTTTTTAGGTGCTTCCCCTATATTTACTTTTTCAAACGATGGATCGTACACGAGTTGTACGGTCCATTTTTTGCTCATGTTGAAGTTGGCCCCCACACCGGCAAAACCACCAAAGCCCACACCGGTCAGGTTCTTGGCCTGGTAAGTTACATTGCCGTATATGTTATAATAGGTGCGCAGGTCGATGACGAGTCCGTTGATGTTGATCTCGTTTTTGTCAAACTTAGCCATGGTACAGGTGGCACCGCCTTCCACAAAAAAGTTGAACTTGTCGGCATCGCCCAATAAACGCTGGTAACCCAGGGAAATCACAAGCCGTTGCTCTTCT
>Ga0206975_1086_pt1 | contig 25517 bp, 28 predicted proteins | sample Alteio_BWOrgHeat_81_FD_152919 | JGI IMG/M metagenome (GOLD analysis project Ga0206975, IMG submission 152919) | Enriched cells from forest soil in Barre Woods Harvard Forest LTER site, Petersham, Massachusetts, United States -... | ecosystem: Environmental > Terrestrial > Soil > Temperate forest >... | reverse complement strand
CAAAGACCAGTGCCAACCCCAGAATAAAGCCTGTGATAGACTTCCAGGAAATCAACCCTTCCAATAAAGATTTAGTGTTTTCTGTCGCATACTTCCCGAGCAAAACAGCAAGGGTGTCGCTGATAACTTTACCCACCGTGAATGCAGGGATAATATAAAGCGGTTTCATTTTCGCCATCCCACTTGCCAGAAACAGAGGAGTGGTTGGCAATGGCATAAGCGAGTAAAGGAAGATAGAGGCCTGACTTTTCCATCCCTTTTGTTTGAGCTTGTCTCCCAGAAACTGAATGTCCTCGTTTTTGGCCTTTTTGAAAATCCGACCGGATAGTTTTGGAATGTACAAGGTCAATATATAACGGCCCAAAATAGATCCTGATACACCAGTGGCGATGACAATAGCGATATTTAAGTGGAACCGGATTTGCAGGAATATCATTATTGTAAATGCAGGTGGCAAAGGAATCGGTACGATGTCCACCAGCATGGCCCCTATAAACACATAACTATAATTCCACCACATACAAGGGATTCCACGTTTCTAAATCTACCTGAAAGGTACTATACGTACGAGGTTTGTCCAAGTACATGGAGGAGACAATTGTGATTAAGCCTGTTTATTTAACTGCGACAGGCTTCGAAACTTTGCGCGCAACGACTTCGATAGCAATTGTAACCTCATTCCCCATCAGTGCTCCATCCTTTCCAATGCCATAATCCAGCCTGTTAAGTACGAGACTTCCGTTAAACTGAGCTGTGTTGTCCTTCTCGGCAAAAACGAACGTGATCACCCGGTGCGCCGAAACTCCTTTGATCGTTAACGTGCCGGCCACGGCGTATCCGTTTGCTGTTCGGATAACACTGTCTGAACGGTAGGTGATCAGGGTATGGTGGGATTCATCAAAGAATTTTTCATCCATCAGGTCCTTGTCGCGTTTTTTAATGCCTGTACGAATGGAATTGACACGTACCGCTGTCTCCATCTTCGATCCATTCAGATTGGCCGGATCAAAAAAGAGCGAACCGCTAAAACCTCCGAAGCTGCCGGATACGGTCATACCCATGTTTTTAATGGTGAATTTAACCTGAGAAGTGGTAGTGTCTATGACCCATTGAGTAGCCTGGGGCTCCTTTTGGGTTGAGTTTTGTTCCGGTACAATTCCGACAGCAGACTGTTCCTCCTTAGGTGTTTCGCTTGAAGGGTGATGGTTGCAGGAGGCAAGTAGAGGACAGAGTCCAAACAGGGCCAGGCGGGCTAATTTTAATGCTTTCATGTTTTTTTATTTTAAATTCAGAAAATGCTAATCCTTTATGCTGCTCTCGTTACCTGAGAGGCAACAGGTACTTATTGTTCGCAAATGTAATTTCCAAAGCTCCTGCCAGGATTACATGATTTTCAGAAAGGCTTACATCATTTACATGTTTGCAGGATTTGAGGAATTAGGGTAGATTTGAACAACCCGCTTTATCCATTCCTGCTGGTATTTCCTATGAGAACATTTCTTTTTTGTTGCAGTATGCTGTGGCTGCTGGTCAGCTGTTCTGCCCAGATGGATACCGTTTACTATTCCAAAAAGGGAGAAGTATGCGCTCCGGGGGAAGCCGCTCACTTTACCTGTACAACCCGTCAAGGCGACCATTTCCTGGTGACGAATTACTACCTCACCGGAGTCAAAAAAGCCGAATATACTTGCAGTTCTCTTCATCCGAAGGTGGAAGAAGGTGTCTGTACCTTTTGGTATAAAGACGGGAAGCTGGAATGTCAGGGCATGTTAAGCAATAACATGCGTACGGGTATATGGACCTGGTATAACAAGCGCGGGAAGATTTCATCCCAATTGAGGTATAAGGCTGATGGTGATTATGAAACACTGCTTCCCCTGCGTGACCGGCCCGATACGCTATTTGATTCACGGTATATCCTGAAGCTGGCTCCCCTCTCTCTAATTGATCCTTATTCCGGTCCCTCCCTGCGAATGGGGCTGGAATTTAAACTCAAAGGAAACATTGCCGGCTATGTGGAATGCGGGGGCTATTTTCCACAGGTCTCCAGCAATTATGCGGTGGCGGCAAACAACGGATTGATCAACAAAGTGGAACTGAAATATTATACAAATAAAGAAGGAATGTGCGGGGGCGATTATTTCTCAATTGAGCTGTTCAATAAGTATCAGAGTTATACCGCGAATGATTCTTTTCTGACCACCAAGCCTGTTTATGCAAAATCCTATCAGGTGTATAAAGATGTTACCTGTTTAACCTTTAAATACGGCTATACCAAGCAATGGAGGAAGCACTTTGTTTTCGATAGTTTTGTCGGACTGGGAATCCGCCACCACACCTCTTCCAACACCCTGACTACATATGAGAACGATCACATCGAAAGCATAGGAGATTATGGATTAAACGTATCTGAGAACCGTGCCGGAAGTTACTGGTTTCCGAATATTGATTTCGGTGTTAAGGTCGGATACCGGTTTAAATAAGCTATTTCTCTTTCAGTCTCTCTTCATCTCCTGCGTCCGGTAAATAATCGGTAACTTCGCCTCCACACTTTAAAAACCACTCTTCCCATGTATAAAGACTATATATTAAACAGCATAGTAAAGGAAATGAAAATCTGTCGTCGCCTCGCTACCAAGATTCCGTCAGACAAGCTTGATTACAGAAGCGCAGAGGGTACACGCAGCATAGGAGAATTACTTTACTACTTGTCTTATATCGGAACGGGTATTATCCGTTTTTGGTATCGGAAAGACGATTCGGACATGAAAACCTTTTTTGGGGCTCTCCGGGCAGAAAGTCCGGTGATTACTACAGCTGAAGAATTTGTGAAGGCCATGGATAATCAGATTGAATTGGTGACCAAGCTCTTCGGCGAGATCACCGAAGATGATCTGTACCACAAACAGATTACCTATCCCTGGGGAGAAACGGCGACGGTAGGGGAGGCTCTCCTGGAAACGACTCTGAAATGGATGACGGCCTATAAGCTCCAGTTGTTTTCCCTCATCAAGCAGGCTTCCGGCGAAAAGCTGGGTACGCCTGATGCTTGGAGGCTGACGGAACTCGTTTCCTGATTCATCCCTCAGAATTCCTATCACTTCTTTCGCTCGTTGAAAGAAATCACTTAATACCTACCACATGGCTGCAGTGCAGAAGCGCATACCCATTGAATGGACTTGCGATGAAGACGATGATTGTTCAGCCAGCTGGGAAGGCCTGTTGCTGCGTGCCGAATGGATTGATGATGACTGGTGGTGGTGGGCGGTATACGATATGGGTAAAGAAGAGCTGATAGTAGACTGCTCCAACAACCGGAAGGAATCATTCCCCGCCGGTGAAACGGCCAGACAAGAAGCCGAGTTGGTGGCCCGGAATTATCGGATAGACGGTAAAGTACATTCAAAGCAGTGAGCTCGTAAGAACAAGTCAATTTATTCACCTATCTTTAATTAACCAAATCGCACACATGGACAAGCCAACTATTGCCGGAAAAGCACCTATCGCCGTTCAACTCGAAGCCGGTAAGACATATGCCTGGTGTGCATGTGGGAATTCTTCCAAACAGCCATTTTGCGATGGCTCCCACAAAGGAAGCGCTTTTTCACCGAAAGTATTTGTAGCGGAAGAAACCAAGACTGCATATCTGTGCAATTGCAAGCATACCGCCAACCCGGGCTTTTGTGATGGCACCCATAAAACATTGTAATCGCTTGCCGGGATCAGAATGCTTTAAAGCTTTTTAAACTCCTCCTCATGCGTTTTTTTACCTTCTTGTTAGTGCTAACAAGTGCTTGCCAGGCATACGCCCAGTCGGTGCACAGCTACCTTGACTCTGCCGCTCATTTCGAATTACAGTACCCTGATTCGGTGAAGCCGGTGGTGTTACATAAAAATGGAGACATCAAGGGAATGACGGATGCATTCGTGCTTCAGGTGCTTGAGGAGAAGGCTACCGGTCAGGAAGTGGAGGGAATACCCGTGTATATTGAGCTGGATTCAGTATCGGACGACTGTTATCAATTTGTCAGCCGTTTGACTACTGGTAATGGCACTGTATTCAAACGCTATACCTGTTCTGAAGGGGCGGCAGGACAAACCTATTACAACTATATTTTTCAATTGAAAAAAGGACATTGGGATATTCTTTTGAAATTCTTAAACTCCTCCTGCAATGCCTGTACAGACGAGCAGGGTAATCCCCTCGTATACGACGAAAAAAAATCCATGAAATGGATATTGGATATCGTGAATAGTGTTCGGGTTAAGCCTTTGCCACGCAGGTAATCCTTAAGCGAACAGCAGTGCGGCAAGTGCAAGCATGGCAGGTAAGGCCTGTACAAAGAATATTTTGCGGGAGGCGGTTACGGCTCCGAAGAGCCCGGCGACAATCACACAACATAAGAAAAACATGGCCACATGGGTTTTCCATGCCGGATCGGTGATGAAATAGCTCCAGATCAATCCTGCTGCCAGAAAGCCGTTATACAACCCCTGATTCGCGGCAAGGCCCTTCGTAGGTTTGAACAGTTCTTCCGGCAAAACCCCTTTAAAGGTTTCTTTTCCCTTTGTTTCCCAGGCAAACATTTCCAGCCATAGAAAATAAAGGTGTTCCACGGCGACAAGGCCAATCAGCAAGGCGGCAATCAGATGCATAAGCGGTGTAAGTATAAATGAGCGGGTGTGGCAGTCATTATAACCAAAGTGTCATCAGCACAGAAACAGCGCAGATGCTCACAACATGATATCCGGAATCAATCATCGTAAGTCCAAAAGGGCGTTTGGAGTACATGTAATTCATGGCTGTGGTGCAGGCAGTAAAACCTACTCCGAGCAGGATACCAACTTTTAATGCACCCATGACAGAAGAGGGTTGAACGAAATGCAATACACAAGCGACAGCACTGGTAATAATAAAGTTTAATACTACCGTGATGGCCATGATCTTGGGCATGTCTTTTTTGTCTTTCTCATTTGGAACGATTCCGAGCAGTGCCATCCATTTTTTTCCGAAGAGTAATGAATACCAGATAGCTCCCAGGAGAAAATATACCAGGGTGGAAACGGCAATATGCAAATAGTTGAGGTTAGCGATCATAGGTGAAGAGTTTTGTTGTTTATAAGAGACAAGTTAGGGAATTTTTCTGTTTGAGGAAGGGAAGCGTTTTATTTTTATAACTTTCGGAAATCAAAGTTAAACCAGCTCTTGTCTCCTGCCGATAACATATCGGTCTGTTTGAGATTTCGGGCACAACGCAAAAAAATCATGAAAAATTCATTGACACTAATGGGTGCCCTGGTGGCGGGTATGCTTATGTTTTCGGGATGCGGTAAAGAAGGTCCTGCCGGTCCTGCCGGTACCGATGGTACAAACGGGAATGCCAATGTAAGAGGCAATACCTTTACCATCTCCACCTGGACCTGGAACACCTCTGCCTTGTACCTGCAAGGTAACATCGCAGATGCGGATGTGACGCCTGATATCAACAACTACGGAGCGGTATTGGTATATGCCTATATCCCTTCTGCAGCGGTATGGGAAGCGCTGCCATTCAGCACTCCTACAACCTCAGCGTCGGTTACACAGCATTTTGAATGCCTGCACAGCACAGGAAATGTATGGGTAGATATTTCCAACTCCGATGGCAGCACGCCAAGCGGACCTCCTGCGGATTATAAGGTGGTGTGTATTGCTTCTTCCCTTATCAAGGCCAATCCGAATGTAGACCTGAAAAACTACAGCCAGGTAAAGGCTGCTTTTCACCTGAACAACTAATTTGATCGGATCTCCAAAGCCCTGTCAAGCGGGGCTTTGGACTTTTCTCTGACTGGCTTATCAAAGCCTGGCACGTTCTTTGGGTATTCCTCCTAAGCGACCTAAAAAAGAAACACTTTTATCTTTAAATCAACCCCACTATGAACCTTATTCAGAAAATAACCTGCGGCTTTTTGTTTATGGCTGCACTGGGAATTCAAAACCGTGTAGCTGCACAGGTTGATCCTTACCAACCACCTGTCGTGGTGACACCTCCTGATTGGGCACCTCCATATGAAAACCCATCAACAATTCAATATTATTACATTCCGGATATTGAGTGTTACTACGATGTGTGGAACCACGAGTTTGCATACATGGAATATGGTCGTTGGGTATTTTCTCCGGTTTTGCCACCGATGTATGCGAGCTATGATTTGATTCATGGTCACGTGGTCATCCTTGATCGTCGTGTTCACCAGCCCTGGATGCATCACGAATTATATGTGTCGCATTATCCCCGCTATTATCATCATGAAATGTATCCGGGTAGAGAAGGGTATTCCCGTCCTTACGGTTACGATGAAAATGCACGCAAGCCCATTTATGCTCCAAACCGTGACGCCGACAGACATGAATACAACCATCCCGAAAGATCGGAGCCTGTGCATTACAGAGACAAGAATGTAGGTCAGCCTGTCAGAGTGGAGAAAAACATGATGCGCCCCAATAATTCAGGACCGAATACCGGACCAAGAAGGTAGTCTGTCTCTCATTCCATAATGAGCAAACGTAAATTTTACAGGCCCGGAGGAAGCAATTCTTACCGGGCCTGTTAGTATCACTTCATAACAATAATGTACATATCATAGAAGAACCAGTTATGCAACAAGTGATTTTAGACAAGATTAAAACTAACAGTCTGACAGGGATCCGCGCCGGCAATACCCGGGATTCCTTCCTGGATATCTGGATGGTGGTTGTAGATAACCGCATCTTCGCCCGGTCATGGGGCCTTTCGGAGCGAAGCTGGTACTCTCAGTTCTTGACTGACCCTTCGGGTGCCATCAGATGTGGAGAACACATCGTACCCATTCTTGCCCGCGTGCCGGACGATGTCTTGCAGCTGACCGATCGTATTAATCAGGCCTATCTGGAGAAGTACAATAAAGGAGATAATGCGGTATATGCACAGGGAATTATCAGGCCGGAACACATCGCCAAGACAATGGAGTTTGTGCCTGTATTTTAGAGAAAGGCTTTCGTCTTTAATTGCGCTGTCTGAGAATTCATCTGAATTGAAGTACCTTTGGTGAAGTCCCTTCCTTCCATGAAACGTCGCTACTGGCTGATACTTTTCTTTTCGCTGATTCTGGTGGCTGGACTCGGCTATGTCTTATCCCGCAAATACAGCCTGAATACCAGTTATGAGGTTGGGCAGGCAATCGATAGCTTACATGGGGTGAAAGTTTATTATAACGGAAGTGTGAGGCATGTGGAAGGTCGTAATCTGACTCCTGATAACTATAACCTCGGTCAAAAATATCAATGCGTTGAATTCGTCAAACGCTATTATTATCAGCGGTTGCATCATAAAATGCCCGATCCTTCTGGAGATGCTAAAGACTTTTATGAGAACGGCCTGAGTGATGGAGAAAGAAACACAAAAAGAAATCTGATTCAATTCAACAACGGAAGCGCCACCTGCCCTGATACGAGCGATTTGCTGGTCTTTGGTCCATCCCTGTTCAATCCCTTTGGTCATGTCGCCATCGTCTCCGACGTTACCGGACTGGAATTGGAGTTGATACAACAAAATCCGGGACCTTTTGGCAAGTCCCGGGTACGTATCGGAATTCGGTCTGAAAACGGAAGGTGGTACCTCGCAGAATCCCGTGTCCTGGGTTGGCTAAGACTCCGCAAAGCAGATTAGAGCGCTCTAATCTTGATTAGAAAAGGGGACTTCTTGCGGAGGGAATGAAAAATAGACTACTTTTACGCCACGCTACATTCCAAACTCAGACCTTAATCTATATCTCATGATCGTGAACGCTACCAATCGGCTCGGCCGACTTGCTATTGCACTTCATTGTGCCTTATTCTTCAGTATTCTGGGGATAAGTAATTCCGCAGATGCGCAGGTGGACAGCCTGTGTGCATCCATGACGGTGACCATCAATCACGTGAATTCCCTGACCAACCTCACCTGTAACGGATCGGCCAGTGTTGTGGTTAATGGAGGACACTTTCCTTTTACCTATCACTGGAATACCAATGTGCAGACTTCTTCTATCAGCAATCTTTGTCCAGGAAGCTACACACTGATGGTAACAGATACGACCGGCTGTCAGAAAACGGCAACAGTGACGATTGTTGCTGACACTGTTGTGCAGAATCCATGTATCAATTTGGCGGTGGTTATGAATCATGTGAATTCCACCACCAACCTGACGTGTAACGGATCGGCTACCGCCTCTGCCAACGGAGGAAAGTACCCTTACCTATACCACTGGAATAACAATGTGAACGGCTCTTCGATCAATAGCTTATGCCCGGGAAATTTCACCGTGACGGTGACCGACAGCAACGGCTGTCAGAAAACGGCTGTAGCAGCTATCGCAGCCGACTCGATGGTCAATCCCTGTATGAATCTGAATCTGACAGTTACCCATGTGAACTCCCTCTCCAATATCAGTTGTAACGGATCCGCTAGCGGCATAGCCAACGGAGGAACCGTTCCTTATTTTTACCATTGGAATACGAACGCAAACACTTCTTCACTCAATGGCTTATGCCCAGGTAATTACACCTTGACGGTTACCGATACTAATGGCTGTCAGAAAACAGCAGTTGCTACCATTGCTGCCGATACTACGGTGGTCAATCCTTGTGCCAACATGACTGTTGCCCTGAATAAGACAAACTCGGTAACCAATCAAACCTGTAACGGTTCAGCTACAGCAACGGCGAACGGAGGGCATTTTCCTTATATGTATCATTGGAATACGAATGCAAGCACTTCATCCATCAGTAACTTGTGTCCAGGCAATTACACGGTGACTGTTACCGACAGCGGAGGGTGCCAGAAAACGGCTGTAGCTGCGATTACTGCCGACACAACGATAAGCCCTTGTGCGAATCTCAATCTGACAGTGACGCATGTAAATTCCACGCTTAATGTTGTTTGTAACGGTTCTGCATCGGTGACTGCCAATGGAGGTACGTTTCCTTATTCCTATCATTGGAGTAATAATGTTACAGGCTCATCTGTCAGTAGCTTATGTATTGGGAATTTCACTGTGACAGTTACGGATAGCATCGGTTGCCAGAAAACAGCGGTAACTACCATCGCCGCAGATAGTACAGTAATCAATTGTGCTAACCTGAACGTTACCTTTACTCATGTAAATTCCACCACCAATCTGAGCTGCAACGGATCAGCGACCGCCACAGCAAATGGAGGAACGTACCCGTATAGCTATGTTTGGACGAATACGACAGGCCCATCCGTCAACGGACTCTGCCCTGGAAATTACCTGGTGACGGTAAGAGACAGCAACGGTTGTCAGAAATCGGCTACGGTCACCATCGCTGCCGACACTACCCTAAGCCCTTGTGCCAATCTGGGAATAACACTCAGTCATTTGAATGCAAGTACCTCCTCGTCATGCAATGGATCGGCTTCGTCGGTTGTTACAGGGGGTGTAGCTCCTTATATTTATAGCTGGAGTAGCGGTGCCACGAGCAGCTCGGTTTCAGCTCTCTGCGTCGGAAATTATACACTGACCGTGAGGGACTCGAACAATTGCAGCAAGGCAGGCAGCATCACTATAGGCACCGATAGCTCCTGCAACGGGTTCACTGTTTCGATCACCGGATCATCGAGGGTTCAGACCTGTGTGGGACAAGCCAGTGCACATGTCAACGGCGGAACGGCTCCGTTCCACTACAGCTGGAGCAATTATTACAACTTGCCGGCGATCAGTAACCTTTGCCCAGGTGTATACCAAGTTGTTGTTACAGATAATAAAGGATGCGGTGCCATTTCCAGCATCACCATCGCTGCCGATACCACTGTAGCTCCTATTCCGCTGAACCTGTATGTTCACTCCACAGATGCAACCACTGTCCTGGGATGTGACGGTACGGCCGCATTGACGGTTACCGGAGGAAAAGCGCCTTTTGTATACGCTTATTCCAACGGCGCCACCACAGCAGCTGTTAATTCGCTTTGCCCGGGTGTTTATTCAGCGCTGGTAACGGATAACAACGGAGTGAAGGACTCTATACGTTTTATCATCTCTTCTGCTGCTGCGGTGTTCAACGACACGACCAACCATGCCTTTGCCGATTCGGTAGTGGTTGCCACCGTGCAGTCGACTGCGGTGCAGAATTGTACCATCAATTACAATACCGTGGATTCGGTGACTATAGGCAGTTACTTCGTTTATAAGATAGATTCCCTGTCGGTTACCTGGAATGTGTATTCCAGTGGAAGCACCACACCGACACCTGTAGTCAATACCTATGGTATTGGAGGCAATGGGGTATATACAGTAGTTTTTCAGTTATACTGCGACGGAAATGTGATAAGGACAAATGCTCCTGCATCAACGGGTTTCATTAAAGCGATCGGACAGGTGAACATCCTGCCTGTGGTGACAGGTATAGCCAATTATGAGAACCAGTCAACCGAGTTTTATCCGGTGCCTTTCAAGGATCAGCTGACCGTAAAACTGAGCGGTAATGGCACCCGTAAGCTGGTGGTATATGATGTGTGTGGAAAACAGGTGAGTGCTCCCTTTCTCCTACCCGACGGAGGCATATACAACCTTAATTTGTCAAATCTTGTTCCGGGTTGCTATCTGATGAAGATTACTTCTGATACCAAAGAAGAATACAGAAAGATCCTGAAGAACTAAATCAATCGTGTTTACCATCAAAGAAAAACCTTCCTGTTGCAGGAAGGTTTTTTTTATTGGCCTACCGAAACGGTATAGCTCTTTGTGTCAAGTGGCTCCTTGTCCTTCTCCCAACTGCGCTGAAGGCGAAATTGAAGCGTGCAGGTTCCGCGAGCGATGCCGGTAACCGTGAAGCGCTCAATGCCGCTTGCTCCGGGCATGGGCTCAACAGGTATCAGGTATTCCTGTGTTATCCGGACGATGCCGACAGGAATAGCCACCACGCTCCAGCTATAGCCCGAAGTGCCTTTGCCGGGCAGGTCCAGCGTGGTTGTTCCATTGAGTTTCAAAGTGAGCGTTTCCATGATTGCAAGATATGAAAGAAGACCCGGACGGATTGCTCCGCCCGGGTCTTTCATTGAAGAATATTAATTACTTACCAGCTCTGCTGCCTGGAAGGGAAGCGCTGTTTTAACAACGGCTTTGGTAATGATTGGTCCAGCATGCCAGCCGGAACCATCTCTCCACCAGTGTTGCAAACTTCCGTCATTCAGCAGCAGTATACATTCCAGGTTAAACCCGTAGCTGCTTTCGATGAGGCCTGTTACCGCCCTTACGTTGGTTCCGAAGGAGGTACTCATGTGCCATCCGGTTCCTCCGTAGTTATCTCTCCACCAGTGTTGTGCGGTTCCGCCTACAGCGACACAAAGCTCGAAGTTACCGATGTTGGTTTCCTGCGTAGCACCATACTGTCCTTCAATCATTACAGGAGAGCTGTATACATTGGCGCCAAAGCATACTCCCGCATGCCACACGTTTCCATGGTCGTCGTCGCGCCAGAAGTGCCACATCTGGTGTGTGGCGGCACATACGGCTACCAGTTCCAGGTTGCCTTTTACGCCGTACTGGCTTTGTACGAGGGTGGCACCGCTATAGGAAACCAGTCCTGGCAGCAAACCTCCGTCATGCCAGCCTCCTCCATCTCTCCACCAGTGGTTCAGTGAGCCATCGGCTCTGCGTACCACTACTTCAAAGTTACCCGGTGCGCCGTAGTTGCCTTGGATAAAGGCAGGAACACCGGCTGCGTTGGTTGGACCAAATACACCTCCGTCGTTCCATTTGTTGGTGTTCTGATCCAGCCACCAATGGTGCAAGCGATTGGTGGTAGTGAGGTATACACATTCGAAATTACGGTTGTAGGTAGTGCCGGTGAGGGTAGGGCAGCAGGCCACGTCGTTGCCGAAAGTAGGGCCGGCGGCCCAGGCATTGCTGCTTCCGTCTCTCCAGAAATGTTTGACGTTGACTCCGGACTGGATGAGCATTTCGAAGTTGCGGTGCAGTGCACCGTTTCCGCTTTCATACAGGTTGCCATTATGCAGCCTGCGTTTGGTCCACGGATCGGGATTAGGATCGTTGACTCCATATTTGGCATACAAGTCGCAACTGGCCTGACCGTAACCGATACGGAAATAACCTTTTACACCGTTCCAGGCTTCTCCCCAGCCCTGACCCCAGGAATTCTTGCAGATCCAGCATTGGTTCACATCATCATACCCCACAGCAAAAACGCAATGCCATCCTCTGGAGTAATTGGAAGGATCGTTTATTTTTTTGTATACCCCTCCTCCATAGCCGTCAAAGTCATGGAATACTTCGAAGCAGAGCGAGATCGGCCCAACGGTATCGATCCATGTTTTTTGATCAGCCAGCGTGCTCAGGGTTGAATAATCCGAAATCTTTACTGTTCTGCCATCACGGTCCGGCGTTGGGGTCCAAGCATGGTCACCATGATAGTAAGGGTAGCAGTCGGGGTCGGCAATACCATGCTGTTTGATCCAGTCAAGTGCGTTGGAAGGCCAGCCTCCGTCTCCGCAATGAGCCCCCATACCATCGTGTACATCACCTTCGGAACGTACGCTCCAAACACAGTGCTCGATACGTGTCATGCTTTCTACCACACCGGTGGCTCCGAAAGACCAGCAGGACTCACACCCATTTTGATCTTTTGGAAGTGTGACCCAGCGCCAACCCCAACGTTCTCTCCAGTCAACCGCAGAGGCGGTCCCTCCTGCAGTTAGTCCCGTAATCATTTCCGGTTTGACGATAGCATTGTCCAGGTAACTGAGTTTTGCGGCGTCTCCTGAGATAAATCCAAGCGCTTTTCTGCGTTCAAAAAGGAATGGGTTTTGCGTGTTCGCATTGATCCAGACTTTCAGGTCAATGGGTTTCAGCTCCGATGCCTTTGGCAATTTGGGAGGAATCTGCGCACCCAAGGTATGCTGGGTTACCAGGTCAGTATCTTTCAGGGCCGGCTCAACAGTCCAGCCTACTTTTTGATCCGCAACCAATTTGGCCAGATCTTTTGCAACAAACGGTGTGTTTGCCATTGTGTTTTGTTTTTTTTAGTTGGTGCTTACTCTGTTCCGTTTTCAGCATCCCGGTTACGATTCTTCTCGCGAAGTAAAAATGATTCTATGCAGACTGCCAGTCATAAAAAGGTATGCGTGTTTTGGATATCGGATGTCTGTAAAGAAGGTCGTATAAAATCATTTCGGTAACAAGATTAAACTCATTTGTACCGAAAGTCAAGCGGGTTTTTTTTTGGAAGGAAGGAAGGGATGTAATATTTAAGGCGTTTTTGTTATATTTTTATTGAAATACTATACAATAAGCATGTAATTCAGGATTGCCAAATAGAAAACATAACTAATTTGCGATTTTGTCATGGGTTGAAAGGCATATCCTATTTGGCCTTTTCGGTGAACGTGTCTTTTTTGTGGCCGAACTGGTAGGTGATTTATAAACATGTAAGATATCTTATAAAAGAAACCCTTTTAAAGCGTTTGATGTTAATTTAAGGTAGCCTTCCTGTGAAATAAACAGGTTATGAAAGGGGGGCTCAGATTTGCGAAAGGAGGGTGTCTTAATAATCGGGCCCATTTTGAAAGCCTTAGGCCGCATTACAGGAATGATCATCCTGACTCAGAGGAGGAGATCTGGATCCCCCTGTAGCCCTGGACACTGGCTTCCAGGTAATTTCCACTTTGTTTGGTTTGTTGGGCGGAATTCTTATCTTTGAAGTAAGCCCCCCCAACTCATGACAAAACATTTACGCTTTCGCGTATTGCTGGTTATTTATTGCCTGTATAGCGGATTGATGTCCGGACCACTTCGGGCCCAGCAATGCCTCACAACGGGATACTGCTCCACCGTGAGCCATGTATATCCTGCTAACACCTTATCCACTACTTCATCTACCTGGCAAACGGTGAGCGCCTATATGAATGCGGGCAATTTCACCTATTTCAAGGTGACTTCCGGAAATATATACGAATGGAGTTACTGTGAAGCCTATGGGGGAGGGTCCACCAGCTGGGATGCACAGCTGACCTTATCGGATAGCACTTCAGGACAGGACCTCTGTTTCAGCGATAATTCCTGCGGAACGAATGGCAAAGGACCATATATCAGCTGGACAGCGACATTCACTGGAACTGTGCGTGTGTTGACCAATGTATCCAGTTGCACAACAAATACCGGCTCTCCATATGATAAACTGGTCTGGAGGATGGCCAATGGGGTGCAAACGACTCAGATACTCGGCATGGATGTATCCGACTATCAGGGAACAATGAACTGGCCCGGAGTAAAAACCGACAAGAAACTGTTCGCATGGGCAAAGTCCACAGAAGGGGTGACAGTCAAGGATAATCAATTCGTGAATTACATGACTCAGGGGACCAGTGCCGGTGTAGTGATGGGGGCCTACCATTTTGCGCATCCCGAATCAAATACGGCCAGTGCGGAAGCCACCTTTTTTTTAAGTGTAGCCGGTCCTTATATCAAAGCCTGTAACCTGATTCCTGCATTGGATTTTGAAACCACCGGTAGCCTGACGGGTACCCAGCTAACGACTTGGGTGCAAACCTGGATGACCGCCGTAAAAACGCAGACAGGAATTACCCCTTGCATTTATACCACAGGATCAATCGCCAACATGCTCAGCAGTTCGGTCAAGACATATCCGTTGTGGATGGCCGACCCTGACAGCAGTTCAACGGCTCCACCTGCAAGTCTCGGAGGCTGGAGCACCTGGACATTCAAGCAATACTCCTGGACAGGCACCGTATGGGGTACCAGCCCGGTGGATCTGGATGTTTTCAACGGAGACATGAACGCCTTTAATGCCCTCATTGGTTGCACCACCGGCATTACCGAAAAAGCGGAGGATAATAACCAGATCAATCTGTATCCTAATCCTGCAAACGATCATATCGTCATTGAAAATACCTCATTCAACAATAATGGGAGGGAAGAAATTTCGATATACAACATGCAAGGGCAGTTGCTGCTGCATCAGCCCGTTTGGGAGGCCAATACGGAAATTGAAATTTCAAATTTTAAACCAGGGCTTTATATTGTGAGAGTGGAAACAGGAGATGGAGCACAGGTGAAGAAATTCATCAAAGCTGCCTATTAATGTTCTATACGGATAAGCATACCTTTCTCCATCCAGAGCGTGTATTTCCAGTTGTACTTCCAGGCAATTTTACCTGTCTTTGAATAGGTTGATTGATCAATTTCCCAGGGGGATCCCCAGGCCTCTTGCACCATTTCAGCAGTCATCCCTGTTTTGATCTGATGTTGAGCAACCAATTCTCCGGGCAATTTCCCGAATCGACGAATGCAGGAATCAAGGCGCTGTGCCTTTTGCTCGTTGGCGTCCTGAATCATTTTCATTTTCATGTTGCGGTCGGCATGCATCATGCGATCATACTCTTTGGCAGTTAGCAGTTCTCTTCCTCGTTTCAACGAAGGAGGCTGTAAGACCAGGTGATTTCCCGTAGTATTTGTTAGCTGACAGAACACGTCATAGACGCTGTCAGAGCCCATTCCGCCGGGACAGCGCAGCAAGGATAGACCGGTACACAGCCAGCTGCTTTTGTCGCTGAGCAGAATGACGGGTTGATGCAGGTAAATCTGTTTTTGTTTTTCGAGGTAGGGGATAGGAATAAAGGCATTGAAGTAGCTGGCGCTGTAGGGTGCCAGTTTGCTTTGGCAAACAATCCAATATAACGGTTTGCGACGGAGCGTGTCCTGCGTGCAGGTGTCACGTAGCTCAAAAATGGTAAAAACTATCAACTCTTTACCCTGTTCCGATTTCAGATCCCTGAACCGGTAGCCGCATTGATTCACCAGCTTTTCCTTCGAGATGAAGGTAGCCGCATCTCCATGCACAATACCGGTAATGGTGTAATAGCGATTGCCTTTATCTGCACCTGTTGCCTGACGGGAGAAAAGGATAGGTCCGGCTTCCGCATTGAGAACAGGAGGAAGGTACAGCTGCAAACCGATAAAAGCATACTGGTTTTCAGGTTTGTATTGCGCTTCCAGCGTTTGGGTACTGTCGTAACCAGGAGGCTTGGCTATGATTCCAAGCGCTTGTGGTTTTTTTTCAGCTGTTTCCGGTACATCCTTGTTTTGTGCAGGTAGGGGAAATATAAAAATGAAAAACACACCCAACAAATTGAAAACATGGAATATGCTCCTGCTTTTACCTATAACGACCTTCGCGGATGTGTTTGGCATTTTATGGTTTCTTGACGAGTTTGCTCGCAATAAAAGAGAACAGGCCGAGTACCAGGCCGGAGATAATACCAACAATAGGTCCCATCACAAGCATCATCATGCGCGGATGAGTGGGCATGGGCATCTTGGTCATCATCTCTGCTTCCTGAGGGTGATTGCCCAGGTATGTTTTAAAAAGCAATACGTGAAAGCCGGTGACCCAGATGCAGTTAACCAGGCTCGTTAAAAAGCCGTGCAGAAAATACTTCCCCGAGGCTTTCTTTGCAATGAGGTATGCGCAGGTGACAAAAATAAGGAGCCAGAATAAAGGTTCAATGTTCGAAGGGATGAAAAATACAGTGCCTAAAGCCATAAAAAGACCGAAGAGAGACAAGGATATAATAAGTTTCCAGTTCATGTGATAGGGTTAAGAGGTTTGCTATTCAAATATAAAAAGGAATGTGTGAATGCTTGTTCTTTCAAAAAAATAAATGCCACCCGATAGATTGTCCGGGTGGCATTTGTATGCTGAGTGGAATGAATCAGGCTGGCATATCCATCTGCTGAACAGGCCTTACTTCTACGTTTCCGTCCACTTCCAGAATGGGGCAACCCTTGGCTGTTTCCACCGCCTCGTCGATATTACGGGCCGAGACAATCAGAAAGCCTCCAACCATTTCCTTGGCTTCAATAAAAGGACCATCGGTGATTGTTTTCCTGGCGCCGGTCAGTTGCTTGCCCGATGGAGCCAAAGGTTCTCCGCTTACGATAATACCCTTCTCTCCAAGTCCCTTCATCCAGCCTATCCATTTCTGCATATGTGCCTGCATGGCTTCGGGTGAATGGCCGGATTGCGCAGTCATGCCGCCCCGGAATAAATACATAAATTTTTCCATATGCCAGTGGTGTTAATTCGTTCGTTATTATAAAGTGAATTACATGTCCATTTTCTGAAGCGGACGCACTTCCAGCTTCCCTTCTTCAGCGAAGATTGGACAACCTTTGGAAAATTCGACGGCTTCATCTATGTCCTTTGCCTGAACAATCAGGTAACCACCTACCATTTCTTTTGCTTCAACAAAGGGACCGTCAGTCACCACCTTGTTTTTTCCGCTTACCTGTTTACCGGTAGGTTGCAAAGGTTCGCCTCCCTGAAGAATGCCTTTCTTGGCCAGACCATCCATCCAGGTCATCCAGGCTTTCATGTTGTCGGCAGCAGCCTGAGAGTTTTTAGCATTGTGGGCGTGATTTTGTCCGCCTCTGAATAAATAAATGAACTTTTCCATTGTGTTAGTTTTTAAGAGTTAATAATTCCGTTTTATACATCCCAGACGAGCGGGTTATGGAAACCGGACAAAAGGAATGTTTTATTTTTCACTTACAGGTGTAGCTTACTGACAATCACCCTTTTAGTTTTATATATGGTAAAGGGCTTAGCGGATAATACTGCAGATTCCCTTGAAAGTATGGTTCTGTCGGCTGAAGTCCTTGACATCAACCCTCCAGACATACGTATCAATCTGCGCCCCGGGAGTTCCCTTGGCAACTTGTCCGTCCCAGCCTTGGCCCCATACATTGGTGGAGAACACGAGGTTCCCCCAGCGATCATATATCGCAAGGGAATAGTTGTTCAGGTCAATACCTTGTCCCTTTGGCATCCACACATCATTCAGCCCATCTCCATTTGGAGTAAAAGAGTTGGGTGCATAGAAAGTGAATTCAGGGTCGATACAAACGGTGGTCCGGGAAGTGTCAACACAACCCCGCATGTTTTTGGCAACCAGCATAACGGGATAGCAGCCCGTATCTTTATAGGTATAGGAAGTGTTTTTGAGAATGGAAGAGTCATTAAGCGGTGTTCCGAATTTCCAAACCCAGGTACAGGAATCTACCGTATTGTTAGTAAAGAACAGCTCGGGCGAAAGGATGGTGGTGGGCTGAGGTGCAACCGAGAATAATGCAGTGGGTAATGGATAGACATTTATCCACGCCGTTTTGCTGAAGGACGTTTTGCACTGGTGCGTATCCGAAAACTGAACGTTCACCGGATAAAGCCCGGAGGAAGTGTAAATATGACTGATGGTGGTGCAACCGGTACCTTGTTTGCCGTCACCGAAATTCCATTGAGCCGAGTTACATGCAGGGGTAAGGCTGGATGTAAAATTAACCGTGAGCGGTGCACATCCTGCCGTGTCGGGAGCGGTGACAAGGGCCACTGGCGATGGGTACAGCGTTACCGTTACGGTAGTTGAATCGGGTGGTAGTGTACAACCGTCGGAAATCACCACGGTATAGGTGGAAGTGAGTGCAGGGGAGGCTACTGGATTGGGGCCGCTTGTGGTGCTGAGACCCGCAGCTGGATACCAGGAATACGTGTAGGTTCCGTTGCCTCCTGTACCCAGCGCATGCAGGGTATCAGCACCTCCGGGGCAAACAGAGGCACCCGGTGCGGCGACAATATGTAAAGGAGGCCTGACTGTGACGGTTACAGTTGTCGGAACCGAAGCGCAATTGTTGTTGTCTGTAGCCACTACCGTATAAATACTGGTGGCGGGAGGACAAACAGGAGATGTGCTGGCTGTGCCGTTAAGTGTCCAGGAATAAGTATAACCGGGTGTTCCTCCGTTTCCGCTGGCGGTTAACGGAGTACACTGACTAATACAAATAATAGGTGCTGTCATGGGTGCAACAGTTACCTGAGAAGGCTGGGTAAGCGTGATCACAGCAGCGCTCAGGCATCCCGAGCTGTCTTTTATAATACACGTATAGGATCCAGCACCCAGCCCACCTGCAACCGAAGTGCCTTGTCCGTTTCCGGGGTTTGGCAGCCAGCTGTATGTATAGGCCGGTGTTCCTGCAGTTGCTGAAGCAGTGGCTGTTCCGTCTGTTCCGTTAAAGCAAAGGGGATTGGTGCTGGCAGGTATGCTTGCAGCTACACCGGGTATATTGGAGACGACTACCGTGTTGCTGTCTGCGCAACCCTTGGAATCGTGGACGGTGAGTGTATAACTCCCGGGAGGGATGTTGGTATAACTGGCGGTGCCCGCACCTGGTCCTGGTGTCCATGTATAAGTTGGTGTACCGCTGCCTCCGGTAACAGTGGCAGTTGCAGAACCGTCGGTCTTGTTACAAAAAGCTTTCTGAGATGTCATTGAAATAGCGAGTGGGGGAGGCTCGCTCACAGTCACCGAATCCAGTTTGATACAGCCATTGGCATCGGTCACGGTTAAATAATAGTTTCCTGCACACACGTTTGAGCAGCTCGGTGCTGAGCAGCCTCCTGTCCAGGAATAAGAGTAGGGGCTTGCACCTCCCGAAGGGATGCAGATGAGCACTCCGCTGCATTGGGCATTACAGCTGGCGGGTGTACCCGAAACCGCTGTGGTCATCTGGGCAGGTTGAGTGATTGTTTGTACCGAGCTGGATTGACATCCTGTCTGATCGGTAACGGTTACCGTATAGGTTCCGGCAGGTAAGTTAGTTGCTGTAGCCGATGTTTGTCCTCCAGGGTTCCAGGAATAGGTCAGGGGAGGATTGCCTCCTGTAACGGCAGCGGTAACGGAACCGTTGGAACCGTTGTAACACGTAAGGTTGGTAAAGGAGCTAATTGTTGTTGCAGGAGGATTGGAAGCCAGGTAGGTCAACTGAATAAATCCATTGCCTCCGTTGCTCGAGCCTGCTCCTCCAATAGCATCACCTGCAGGCAGAGCAGGATCTGTATTGTTTCCGGGAGTCTGGTTGTTACCGTTGGTTATGACGACTGCTGTTCCGGAAGAAAAACTTACCCCTCCGCCTCCTCCGCAGGCGCCGCAGTCGCAACCACTGGCAATGGCGCCACCGGTTCCTCCATTGAGTCCGCCACCACCACCGCCTCCGCCACCACCATCACCACCGCCTTTATTCGCACCCGCTGTACCCAGTCCGTTTGCACTTCCACCAGCAATACCGGGAGAGGTGCATGAACCTGCCACGGTATTGCCGTTTTGACCTCCTCCTCCACCAATGGCTCCACTGCTGAATTGCCCTCCACCACTGCCGCCTCCGGCACCTGCAGCCACGACGAGTGGTGTTGCGCCGTTGTATATTGCTGCAGCGCCACCTCCGCCGCCACCTCCACCGGAACATCCGGAACCACCTGCGTTGCCTCCTGGAGCACCATCCAATAAGCCATTGCCCCATCCTCCGGGGCCTGCGCCTGTTCCGGTAACACAGCCGGTACCGGCGCCTCCGCCTCCGCCAACAATAATGGTCAATACTTGCCCCGGTGTTACAGCCAAATCGCATTGCACATAACCTCCTCCTCCTCCTCCTGCTCCATTGGCCACATCCGCCCCTCCTCCGCTGCCACCTCCACCCCAGGCTTTAACATGCAGGGTGTTGACACAAGGCGGTACAGTAAAAGACTGCGTGGTGCCGGTAAAAGAAAATGGAGTCGTAGTGGTTTGAGCCTTTAGCATTACCACGCTTGGAAAGAAAGAAAAAACAATGGCAGTCAGAAACCGGAGCAATATTGGAAAAGAGGAATGCAAGGTGCGCACGTGTTTGAATTAGCAGGTTAAAGCAAAAAACAGATCATTCAGCAGAGGCCTTAAAGGCTTCTGTTTGTTCAGTACCCGATTCGTACATTGAGTTTTTTAGCTGGTATTTTTGCAGGAGCATGTTCCCACCAAACGGATTAGCTGTATCTAAGATAGTATTTTATTTGACGTGCGTGCGGATTATTCGTGGGATGGAGTGAAAGCGGCGGCAGGAGCCTGGCTATAGGCGTTCGGCTTAAGGTATTCGTACATGTAGTTTACTTGCCTCAATCAGTTTCTGAAGCCGGCTTATACGGGTCTTCTCCTGGCGCGCATCCATGATGCGGTGGATCATCTGTTTTTTATAGCCGGGTGGTTGTAACTGGAAAAAGGTCCACGCTGCCTTTTCCGCTTTGAATTTTTTTTCATAATCAGGACTCAGCTCAACCGCCTCCTTCTCATAACTGTATATCCGAGATTTGTGATCCTGTCTTTTAGCAAAACTAGCCATACCGGCAGGATGCATCAGTCCTTTGCGTATGAGGTCCTCCACCTTTCGGATATTGATGGCACTCCAGATACTGCCTGGCTTGCGCGGAGTGAAACGGATAAAGTAGCTTTTGTCATCAATGGATTTACGTACCCCGTCAATCCAACCGAAACACAGGGCTTCATCTACCGATTCCGGCCAACTCATGCTGGGCAAACCACTGCTTACTTTATAATATCCAACAATCAAAGCGGTTTCTGTCTGGTGGTTTTTCTCCAGCCAGTTCCGAAAGTCAGCAGGGGTAGGGAAGAAGCGGGGTTTCATCGAGTAGGGTTTTCAATAATGTGAAATTCAGTGCTCGCTTTATCAAGCAGATGAAGAATTGCGGAAAGGGATGCAATGTCTGAAACGAGAGAAGAGGAATCTTTGACCAGCCTTGAATAAGTAGATTCGAACATTTTTCGTTCCCCTTTCACCCCAATATACAGGGTTCTTCCCCGGAGGGCAACAAACATAAGTAGCTCCTCCGTCTTCATCCATTCCTGTAAGATCAACCCCATACGACTATTCGCTTCCGTATCTGGAAGGCTCTTGAATTTTTCGGAAAAAGAAGGTCGGGTAAGTGTTTCATCCGGTCCAATGGTTCCGGGCAAATGAATTTCCGCAACAAAACCATTAAAGAGGGAGTAGAATAAGTTTCTGACATGAAACTGACTGATTTCGGTTTTAAGTCCATTGAAAGTACCAAGAAGGTAGTTATCTCCAAAGCCGAAACGAAAAGTGTCGGATAAAAGCCCAATATCGAAGAGCAACTCATCAGGAAGGGAAGAGTCGGTATGGAGCGCCAAATTCGCTTTGTACTTTTCAATTTCGTGGTAAATAATTTTGCGCTTCAAGCCCAGGTTTATTTCGGTCAGGTATTTGTCCGGAAGAAAATTTAGTGGAGACTGAAGAAACAACGGAATCGCGATGATTGCATATCCCAGGAGGAAATATGGCAGTAGCTCTTCGAGGCTCATGTGAGCCATCCGGGTGTTGCTTATCTTGATACTTGCAATCAAGGTTCCCATGAGTATTGTGAGCAGAAAGCACATTTTGTAGTAACGACCCAGCCGCTCTAATCTTTTTAAATCAGGGCCGAGATCTTTCTGAAAAGAGGCGATTAGTTCATTCATTGCGATAAAGATACACTGTTTAAAAGAGGAGTAAAAGCAGGATGTATGCGTGAAATTAATCGGACACGAGCTTTCTGATATTTATTCTCTGACGTGATTATGATCTGATACGAAATAATCCTATTTTTCACCCATGAATAAACGTAACTTTTTGAATTACAAAGGCATGATCGGCCTCCTTTTAGTATTATTTGCACTGTCTTTGACAGCTCAGGAAAGAGTGGACCCTTCCGATAGGATTAGCGTCGTAGGGAAAATAAAACAAGAGCGCCAATTCACCCTCTCCGAACTGGCTTCCATGGAAGCCGTAGCGATTCCTGATTTAACTATTACCGGAACAAAAGGAGAAATAAAAGGCAAAGTGACAGGCTTAAAAGGAATTCCAATCAAATCCTTGCTCGAAAAAATAGAATTTCAGGTGGATAAGCCAAAAGAGTTGAGTGAATTCTTCCTGGTATTTGAAGCCACAGACGGGTATCGGGTTGTATTTTCCTGGAATGAACTTTTTAATACTTCAACTGGAAATACAGTATATATCATTACTGAAAAAGACGGTAAAAAAATAAATGTGATGCCGGAAAGGATATTGCTGACCTCAAGTTCGGATTTTGCAACCGGCAGAAGGTATGTAAAAGGGCTTTGCCGGATTGTCCTCAGCCGTTGCGAAAAAACACCACAGAAAAATTAATTTTCCTTCATACTTCCTTCATACATCCGTTCTACTTTTCACCCATTTCAAAGACAGATTAAACTACTTCGTCGCAGGTTAGTCTATCTGTCGTTAACAATTGCATTTTCGCATCAGCAGGGATACCGGAAAACCTTTTAAAAGAGTACGGGGCGGACTCCGAAAAGCCATACGAGTAGGGAACAACCTAAATCTCACCCATATTTATGAAAAAGTACGTAGTTATTGCTGCCGCCGCTATTTTTATGACCACAACTGCATTTGTTGCCGTTCAACAGAACGCAAAATCAGAAGCCAGCGAGCATCCCCGTATTGAAAAAGCAATCAAAGAACTGGAAAGCGCCATTGATTACATGGAAAAAGCTCCGCACGACTTTGGTGGTCACAAAGCAGCAGCGCTGGAAGACTCCAAAAAGGCCGTTAAATCGTTGAAGCTGGCACTCGCATACAGAGCAAAGGTTGATAACAGCAAAGGAAAATAAAGTTCGGTCAGGACAATCTGTCAAAACTGTTTCAGCAAAGGCACGGGCTCGCACGTATGTGAGCTGCGTGCCTTTGTCCGTTTACAGATAAACTATTTTCCCTACTTTTGATTCATACGAGTCAAAGCTTTAAACTTTTATGAAAATGACGAAACTTCGGATTGCATCATTCCTCTTATTGCTATTCATCATGGCCGGTTGCGGGACCAAGAAATCGGATATGATTGTCGGTAACTGGAAATTTGAAAATGCCACTTTTGACGAACCCGATAAAAACACTCCTGCCGAATTAAAATCCCAGCTCGATCAACAAATGAACGCAATGAAGGAGGACATGCGTAAGACGTATACCTGGAAATTCAATGCCGACGGTTCTTATACCGCTTCCTACGGAGGAAGTGAGTATAAAGGCAAATGGAAGCTGAGTCCGGATGAGAAAGTCCTCTTTACCGCTGCAGATGCTGGAAGCCGTGCAGATACTTGTCTGTTGCTCGAACTCAATCAAAAGAGCTTGATTATCAGCCAGAAGGACCATGAAGGCAGGGCCTCTAAAACCACGTTTGCAAGAAAATAGTTATTCGCATAGAGATGAGAGGAAGTTTACCAACTGATTTGACAGTAGTGTAGAGCTTTTTTCTTACCAAAGGGATCCCTATCTTTATAAAACCAATGAACCGCAGTTTTTCCTTGTTTCTCTTAGTATTGTATGTCGCCGTGCTCCTGCGTCCCGTATATCCTTTGGCGGATTACCTGATGCACCGGGAGCAAATAGTCCAGCAGTATTGTGAGAATAAAAACAAGCCTGCAATGCATTGCAATGGGAAATGCCATCTGATGAAAGAGATGAAAAAGGCCACTGAAGAGACTCCCCGCAATCACGCTACTCCTGTTGTCCTGGAAAACCTGCTTCCTCATTTTGCTGCCAGTCAGCTGGTGTTCGGTGAGCAGTTTGCCGTGCAGCCATTCATTCCCTCTTTTGTTTATCAAGCCTCCTTTTCAGCAGCCCACCCGCTTGCTGTGTTTCACCCTCCTTCCTGCTGATACCCTTTTCTAAGAGGTCTGCCTGAATAGTCTTCAGGCTAGCAGTGTGCTTTCCCTTCGGAATTGCGCAATTATTTACTTGTAATTTAAAGGAGCATGAAAACAATTCAACAGGTTGTTTTGTGCCTATGCTTGCTGGTAGCTGCAAACAAGATGCAGGCCGCCCTATCCGGAGATACTATTCCGTGCAAGCAGGGGTGTTGTATTTACGACTGGCATACCCCTCTCGGCGTAATGTCAGATCATTCGCACGACAAAGGGGAATGGGGTTATTCCTATACGTATATGAATATGCAGATGAATGGCAGTCAGATGGGAGCTTCCCGGGTGAATGATCAGGCTGTATTTACCAATTACGATATGGCCCCTGAGAAGATGACTATGCAGATGCACATGGTGATGGTGATGTACGGCATTACAGACAAGTGGACTGTGATGGTCATGGGTGGATATATGTCCAATGCAATGACCATGAATATGCTTCCAACAATGATGATGCCCGGGATGACGATGGGATACGGACACAATACGATGCCAACAGCTTCTTCGGGAGTAACAGATACCCGCTTGTATGGAACCTATCGTCTATACGACAAAAGGCGTCAACGGATTGTCCTCAGCCTGGGGTTGAGTATGCCTACCGGAACCATCGGAGCAACAGGAACAACGCTTGAAGGAGAAGGAACACGCCTGCCATACGTCATGCAACCGGGAAGTGGAACCTGGGATGTATTGCCCAGCATTTCATACAGCGGACGCAAGGATAATTTAAACTGGGGTTTGTCTGCAGATGCAATTATTCGCACGACTCAAAATGCGTCAGGTTATTCCCTCGGGAATAACTATACAGGTAACGCCTGGTGTTCCTTTAGTCCTGCCAAATGGTTGAGCTTGTCTCTC
>Ga0206975_1080_pt1 | contig 25635 bp, 21 predicted proteins | sample Alteio_BWOrgHeat_81_FD_152919 | JGI IMG/M metagenome (GOLD analysis project Ga0206975, IMG submission 152919) | Enriched cells from forest soil in Barre Woods Harvard Forest LTER site, Petersham, Massachusetts, United States -... | ecosystem: Environmental > Terrestrial > Soil > Temperate forest >... | reverse complement strand
GTGCATCTATGTGGCCCCAAGCGGGGGGCGGGACAGGATCAATGAGAGGGGGATCGTCGAGGTATCAAAATTCGATCCCAATAGTATCGAGATGTTTAGACTCATGGCGACCGCTGCCCAAAGGCCGACCCATTTTTATCCGCTCGCTCTTTCAACCTATGATACCATGCCACCCCCAATGACTGTTCAAAAAGAGCTGGGAGAAGACCGTAAGGTCAAATACCAGGCCGTCCATCTCTTTTTTGACAATGAACTGGATCTTAACCACTACCCCGGTTCAGACATTGCAGATAAACGGTTAAAAAGGGAGGCTTTAGCCAATTATGTTTGGTCTATTGTCAAAAATGGTTATGATCGGATCGTTTAGCAATGTCAAAGGAGTGGATAGATGCTCAAAAAACTCATTATTATTTTTCTTTTTTCCCTCTCATTTCCACTATTTTGCGATAGCTATGAAATTGTAAAGGATGAGTGCAACCTCTCCATTGATACCCCCTCTCTCCAGAATCGAAAATTTTTAAAAATCAGATTAAAAAACGGCTTGGAAGCCTACCTAGTGTCCGATCCCGATGCTCCCAAGTCGGCAGCAGCACTAGCTGTCCATGTCGGCAGCTGGTCCGATCCCGAGGACAGGCCAGGCCTTGCCCACTTCCTCGAGCACCTCCTTTTCTTAGGGACTGAAAAATATCCCCACGAGAGCGGCTATACTAAATACCTAGATCAGTACGGCGGCCAGCGGAACGCTTTTACAGCCTCTGACCGCACAGTCTATATGTTTTCTATCGATAATGAGGGTTTCAAGGGAGCATTGGACCGCTTTGCCCAATTTTTTATCGCTCCCCTCTTCCTCACCTCCGGAATTGATAGGGAGATGAAAGCCATTGATCAGGAGTTTTGCAAAGACCAGCCTCTCGATACTTGGCGCCACCACTATGTCATGAAAGAGCTGGCCAATCCAAAGCACCCCTTTCATAGATTTGATATCGGGAATAAGGAGACGCTGAAGGCAATCAGTAGAGATGAGGTCAAGGAGTGGTACCATACCCACTATAGCGCCGACATAATGAAGCTTGTGGTTATCTCTCCCCTCCCTACAGCTGAAATGGCAGAGCTGGTAAGCGAAACCTTTGCCCCTGTATCCAAAAAAACCTCTCCCCCCCTTTCTCTACCCGACTCCCTTTTCACACCCGATAAACTCAATAGAGTCATTACCATCACCCCTCTTCGCGCTCTGCAGACACTCGACTTCACCTGGGAGCTGCCCCCTCTTTCCAAGAAGGAGGAGGAGATGAAGGTTCAGGATCTCTTGGCATTCATTTTGGGAAATGAGGGGGATGAAAGCCTACTCGTCTTTTTAAAAGAGCGGGGATGGGCGGATGGCATCAGGGCGGGAGATCAGAAACTCTCTTCCACTGCCACCCTCTTGACTGTCAGTATTGAATTGACCTGTGAGGGATTGAACCATATCGATGAAATCATCCATTCAATGGATCAAACGCTCACAGCGATGAGGAAAGGGCCTATTCAGCCCGAGTTATTTCAAGAGATTCAGGCAATGGCCCTTATCAAATATCGCTACCAGACAAGGGGCAATGTGTTTGAACAGGTTGCAGAATGGGCCTATAACCTGGTTGATGAACCGCTCGCTACCTTCCCAAAAAACAGCCTAATCCCCTTTAATTACAACCCCGACTTAATAGAAAAGGTATTAAAGCATTTTATCATTGAAAATGCCTTTATCACCCTCAACTGCGATAAAGAAAAAAAAATCTATAAAAATGCAAAGAGCGAGCGCTGGATGGGTGTCTCCTATGCCATCCACTCCCCTATCCTGCTAAAGAATACCCCTCCTCTTGCGTTTAATAAAAAGATCATCCCAGAGAGCAACCCCTTTATTTCTACCCAGCTTCTCCCCATCAAACGGGAATTTTCCGATAAATTCCCCGAGCCAGTTACCTTGATTGAAAATAGTCAAGGCAAGCTCTTCTTTGCTGAGGATTCCCATTTCCTCACCCCGGAAGTCTCATATAGCTTTGTTTTTAAATCCCCTCTCATCAACGACCACGTAAAAGAAAATGTGGTCATGGGAGACCTTTTTTGCAAAATTGTCCTGGATGAGATCAGCCCCCTCATTGTCCATGCAAACCAAGCGGGGATCCATTCAGAACTTGCGACCCAGCCCTTCAATATCCAACTCGATGTCAAGGGATATAGCGATAAGACCTCCCTCTTCTTAAAAGAGGTTCTTCAAAAATTCAATAATGGGCCGGTCAGCATAGAACTTTTCGAACGCAATAAAGACAAGCTCATTCGTAAATACCACAATGCTGCCCAAAGCTCGCCCTTAAAGCAGGGGATGGATGAGCTTTATCATATCCTCTACAAAGATCGCTCCACCTATGGGGAGAAGGAGGAGCTCTTACAGAGTATTAGTTACGAAAAATTCCAGGACTTCCACCAAAAGCTCTTTGAGCAATCCTATATTGAGGCCCTTTTCTTTGGAGATATAACTAAAGAGCACGCCTTGCAAATATGGTCGGACACCATTGCTGCTCTGCACTCCAAGCCCTACCCCGCTTCAAAACATTTTCAGATCGAGCTCGCTGCCTTAAAGCTCATACGAGGACCCTATCTATTTTCTAAAAAAAGCAAATTAGAGGGAAATGCGCTGATCTTGACAGCAGATCTAGGCCCTTTTAATTTCAAAACCCGCGCATCTCAAGAAATTCTATCCAAGTCTATGGAGGAGCCCTTCTTCTCTGAACTTCGTACCAGGCAGCAGACCGCCTACATCGTCACCAATTGGGCAAAAGAATTAGAGCGGGAGCTCTACTCCTTCTTTGCAATCCAATCCCACTCCCACGATGGCCGTGACCTGCTCGCCCGTTTCGAACTTTTTATCGAAAACTTTTTACAAAACATTAGACAAGAGGTCACTGCTGAAAAATTTGAAATCCTAAAAAACTCCTCCATCTATGCCTTAGATCACCCCTATAAAGACCGAGATGACCTCATAGACCTTTTAAAAACACTTGCCTTTGATTACGATGGAGACTTTGAATGGCTTAAGAAAAGAAAAGCCGCTCTGAAGGAGTTGACCTACTCAGAATTCATTCAGTTTGCAGCCGATTCTTTGGGCTCGGAAAACCATCAGAGGCTAGCCATTTTCATTGAGGGCAAACTTCCCGGTAGCTCCCTTTTGAATTACAAAAAGGTCAACTTTAAAAAGTTAAAGAACGAACTGGAATACCAAACCCGATTTCAAAGGAATTAATAGACATAATGCGATTGCGCTTTCTTAAGGGGAAAAAGCTCATGATTAAAGCCAAAAAAAAGGCTTACTCCAAAAACGGAGTATCATAAGATCTCCAAAAAAATAAGGGATCAAAGTCCCAAAAATTAGGAGTAAGCCATGAAATATTATATCGGAATATTGCTGAGGTGCACCTATGAAATGGGGATTTTTTGGAGATTGCCATTTTTCAATTAAATCTTCGCTGACCCAAAGAGAAAGGCTACCACGTTTTTTCAAAGATTCGTTATATTGAGACCAGTTCCGAACTTTGTATTGGGACATTGTAAGCTCTGTGTTGTGTAAGAAGCTCACGAGCTTACAATTTTTTCTTTATCATCACTAAAATTTTTATATAGAAAACAAAAAATTTTAGGATAAGTCGACCGAAGGGAGACTTATCCTACAAGGCCCCTAAAAGGCCGAAAATTATTTATAATGCGTCAGCCTGATTTTAATTTTATTAAATTTGCGTAAATATTAATAAATAGCTATTATTTAAACAACATAAATAGTAATTAAAATTATCCTATGTCTTTTTTAGAAAAAATTAATAACAATAATTTATCTAATACTCCCACCGCCTATCCCGATGATTCAATGAATACCCAACCGAACTGTGTGGATATAGAAAGTCTTCTATTTAATCCACTTAAACCTATTCCTAAAGAACCCCTTACAGAAAGCAGAGTTTTCTCCAAGCTTGAGGATTTCTTTTCACCTAGTGAATTAATCACTCTACGGATTAAGTCCCCTTCAGAAGAATTTATTGATTTTAAAGTAAGGCGAATGATCTTAAAAAAAGACGCTCCATCTCTTCATGATCGGATTATCGGAGAAGAGCTAGAATTGAATAAACCGGACGGAAAGCCCTACTCAGAAAATGCGATCGCTTTTGTTGTTCTGTTAATGAAAGAGCTCAATGGAGATATCCCTGCCTCTCACTGCAGGTCTTTTGAGGAAAAGTTGGCTTCTCTAAACTTGAGCCCCTCTCAAAAGGAAGGCCTCTTAAGTGAAGTCTTGACTTTATGTGCTCAATACCAATTCCCAGCTGTAAATGATAAATGCTTGGAGTATCTCGAAAACTTAAAAGAAATAAATAAACAGAGCTATTTTTCAATACTATTAAAAACAGCAGAAATGCTTTTAGAATTTTATCAATTAAAAAACCAACAATCGGATACCTCACTCTATATAAATTTTATAGAACCAATATCCATCAATGACCCTCTCACCCGACTAATTCGTTATGATCATCTTTGTTCTTGTCTTGATGCCCGTCTCTTAATGGCCAAACTCCTTTCTGAACAAAATAAAATTGAAGAAGCTAACAAAATAATCGATGATATCATTCAAAAAGATGTTTCCAAACAGGTGGAATTTAAAGAATATCTTTCTCATGCTCGCTGTCTAATAAACTGTTTCAAAAAAGATCCTTCTAAGTCAAACCTAGTAGCTATTGTTGATTATCTGAATAAACTCTTAGGGATTTTCCCCCAAAATACTACTATTTATTTATTAGCAGGCGATCTCTTTATATTAGATCAAAATCAAGATAAAGCGCTTGCATATTATAAAAAAGTATTATCGATAGATTCTGAAAATGCCGAAGCCAAAGCAAAAAAGAGCGCAATAGAGGCTCCTCAAAAAAGAAAGTCCAGCGAATTAGACTCAGAATTTGAATTTGAAATAGTATTCGAAAATTGTTTAAAAAAAGCTAAATTAACGGACAATCAACCAATTTCTATGGCGAAGGCAGATAAACCTTCTGCGGAAACACTCATTTTTCCCTATCTTTCAAATGTGAATACAACACGCACGATTACCATCCCTTGGGGAATGGATCGGTACACAGATTTTTTTAAGGTAACAGAGAAAAATTTATCCACATGCTCGCCTCAATTAAAAGTTATTTTACCCAATTCAGAGAATTGGAAAGAGCTCTCTGATGATCGATTCCTATGGAAGAAACCCGATGGCTCGCCATTTTCTTTCCATGCCGTTGCCTTCATGGTTTTAATGATTAAAGAAGAGAGCGGAGACATTCCTAAGACTATTTACCCTACTTTCGGCTCTAAAGTAGAGGCATTGGGACTAAATGATGACCAGAAAAGGGAGGTATTAGAAGAGGTTTTGGAATTAAGCCATCGATATGGATTTCTGAAAGCTTATGAGCAAATAAAAAACTATATTTCTGAACAAATTGTTCAAAGTTACCAGTCTGCAGCGGATTATTATTCCTGGATCACTGGGCTGCCTGAAGAGTGGGGAATTGAAAAGTTGTGGATAGAAAAAATGACGCTAGTTGCAGCCCATTCACATGAACAGTGTCTTGAGATGATTGAACTCATCCAAGCTTTGTATGCCAATGCCCAAAAGAGTGAAAATGCTGCTTTAGATACAATGAAAATAATTGAAATTTTTAAACAAATAAAATCGAAATTATTTAATCACTCTCTAATTCCTATTCACTTTCATTATTTAACAGATTGTTTCAATTCTGATCCTAACTTCAATCAATTTTACTTTTTTATTGAAACATTAAAATGCCTGAGATCTAAAGAAGCTGCCGATAAAGAATTGAAAAAAATTGATAATATATTAAAAACAAAAAAACCAAATGAATTTGAATTTCAATTAGCTCTCCTTTTAAAAATAAATATTGCCCATAAATATTTTAGCTTACAAAAGTTAAGAAATATATTTAAAAAATATTCTTTAGAATATTTTTCGGATGAGCTGTACTTCCCCTTGGTCCAATTATTCTCTTCAAAAGATGTTGAAAGAAAAGAACTTTTAAATAAAAAATTTGAAGAGACGCCCTCTTCCAACTGCATTCTAGCAAAAGCGTTTATTGAATATGGAAATAATAAAAATATAGAAGCCCTCAAGCTTTTAGAGTCCCACCTTCCTTCAATGACCGGTAATACTCGTCTCAATGCCCTCTTGCTAATCTCAAAAATAAAATTTTATCATTATGTTGGAAAAGAAAAATCTCAATCAGAGCCATTTAATATGACCAAAGCTATGGAAACCGAAACCCATTTAAAAGAGCTAATTAATTCAACGACCCATGCTAAATTTTTGAAATTAGCTTGGGGCTTTTTGGGCGATATCTATTGTCATATGGCTCAGCATGATCAAATCCAATTAGAGAAATTGTATGAACAAGCTTCAGAATGTTATAAGAATGTATTAATATTCACTCAATGCGAAAGGACATTAATGAAATTATGCATGCTTTACAATTCTCTCCATCAATTTGACACAGCAGGAACATATTTCATCCAGTTTTTCAACCATCCTAAAGCAAAAAAAACTTTAGATTTTGTTAAGACATTGAATCACTCCGATGGATCTTTGGGAGCTTTCATTAGAATGTGTTCTCGACTAATAAATTTTACTTTCGATCACTCAAAAATGATAAAGTTTGGGATAACGTGTAAAACTTCACAATCTTCTCCCTTCTTTGTCTTTTAGGTGAAAAAAAGAAGATCTAAAAATCCATCTTTTCAGATTGAGATTTTGTGCTTTCATATGAAATATGGTGGATTCCATTGATTTTCAATTCTTTGGCTATTTCGATAAACATGTCTCGGTCATCAAAATAGACTTCTTGCGTAACGCAAGAAGTCTAATAGATTTTATTGACGATGAAGTAGTCCTTGTAAAATTCACCATCATAACTCTTTTCAAAGGTTTGAGTGCGTGTATTAAATACAAGGTTCATGGTTGTGAGATCAACGCTTACAACCATCCTATCATGGACTGGATTTTCTTTTTCGTTCCCATCGGTCCAATTCATATCTGCAATATCGATTATTTTAGGGAGCCCGTAATAGTCGATCAGAATTTTTTCAATCTCATGCTGATCGGGGATTGAGTACTGAAGCATTTTACATGCTTTCTGAAAAGTTTTTGCCATAAAGAGGACTGAAAATTCCTTATCCTCATACTGATTTTTCAATATATCGAGAAAATTTAATAGTACTTGGGTTTTGATTGCTACTCCCCTTTGATTAGCAAACTCAAGAAAGCCAGCTTGATCATCCAGTATTTTTTGAAAATGCACTTCTCGCATAATGCGATTGAAAACCCGGGGAAAGTGATACTGGTTTTCTTGGTTTAAGAACGGAAATAATGATGTCTTAAATAGATCTCTAAAAAGAACTCCAGTGGGAACAAAATTGAGATAAGTTTTTATTAACTCCTTAATATTATTATTGAGAAAAAATCTTTCCACGAATTTATTCTTTTTCTCTTCACTCAATTCAGAATCCATTAATCGCACTGCCGGCTCAAGCAACTCTTGATTGATCAAGTCTATCATTGACCTTGAATCCTTAATGATCTCTCTAAACCGATAGGGTTGTATGGTAAACGCGTGTCCAGAACTGTTATCCTTGCCCCAGAAATAGGCTAAAAAGGTTTCTTCAGGTGCTATTCTAAAGGATTTTATATTATAAAAATCGCGGTAATAGTTCATAAAACTGGTCAGGAATTCAGAGGGAGTTAAACTCACTATACGGGAAATATTCACAGGAATTGAAAAGCAGTCTTCGAGGACAGATTCAATTGTAGAACCGGTATCATCAAAACGAAAAAATTCAATGTCCTCGCTTTCATCCAATACATTTAATTCTTTTAGAGTTAAATGGTAGCCTCTATTTTTGAAATGAGTATATTGAATTTCCAGCATCTTTTCGCGGAATTGGGAAGTCGCAACAAAATCGGCCCACTCTTCCAATATATGCCGGAAGAATAGTTGAAGTTGATCGGGAGTTGCTTTTGAAGTGGCAGTAAAAGATTCCACAGACTCCACTAATATAAAGGCAAAAAAGCATTGGAAAGTGTAGATATTTTTAACGCGAACCGGTGGATCTCCTTTATTAATACTGATTAAAATAGCGGTTGAGTTTCTGAGAATCATTTCTATTTCATCAATACTTTGATTAGAAAAGGTGATGGGATTGAGTATTTTGCCATCTACATAGAGTAGAGGCCCTTGTCGTATGACATTCGGTTTCATGTTGACCTCCACAAAAACTCGATTGAGCATATTTGCAATGATCTGGTTTAAAAATTGATTCGAAAACCCCTCAATAGTGCTCTGCAAAGTGGGATTAGTTTGATAAAAGAGATTTTTTCCAATTTTTTCTAAGAGGACCTTTATTATTTCTAAAAAAAAAGTCTCTAAAAGACGTATCCTTTTAGAAGAGCTTTTTTGCAAGTTTTGAATATTAAAATTTAGTGCACAGATTGCCAAAAATTGAATCCTATCCAATTTAAAGCTTTGGCAAATGTTGATGGCATGATTGAAGTAGAGCTCACACTCTTGGGGAGACTTCTCTTGCTTAACTAAGAATCGGATTAAATCGATGTGATTGATCTGCGATTGCTGTTGAGAAAGAAATTGAGCAATAGAATTAGGGTGTATACCCAAAAGAACAGCCGTATATCTTAACAAAGCTGAGTGGAATATTTTTCTGCATTCTATTGGTGTCTTTAGCCAATCATGAGATATGGCAGTGTTTTGCAAAGCTGTTTCGATAGGCAATCGATTTATTCCCACTGTAATTGTCCCTTCTACAAGGATCTTTTTATAATATCGGTATAGTGTTTTAGCCTCTGTATGGGTAAGGTAGATGATTGAGGAAATGATATAGCAGTTGTACATCGAAGAAAACTGTCTTAAACCCTTGAATAGCGCGTGGATCAAAGCTCTTTTAATATAGCAAGGCTGAAGTACTACCTTTGGATCCGCTTTTAAAGCTACCCTTACCTCCTGCTCCATATTAGCATGGATCGTAAAGTCGCTATTTATTTCCTTTTGAAAATCTGAACTGCCTTCTAGTTGGTTTAAAACTGCAGAAATTTGTGTTTTTGATTCATCTTTAAAATAGTGGCCCAATATAGATTGGATCAGAAAAACACCCCCAAGATTCAACTTACCCCCACTATTAATCAATACTCTGGAAAAGGTATCATAGTAGGCATGGTAAAGTGTTGAAGGTATTTGATCAAATTCATGGTTAGGATTTATTTTTTTATAGTTTAATTTAATAGATTTACTAATTTTGGAAATACCAGCTTCAAATTCCAAAATAATATCACTAGAGACCCATATGTAATGTTCACAATTAATAGTTAGATGGAAATTAATATTATCATTTTCAAATAAAAAAATTAGATAAGCAAATTTTATCATCTTTTCTTTATATGAATAGAGACTATTTCGAATGAGATTGATAAGAGAGCTTAATTTTGATTGAACTGTCGGATCTTTTCCGGCAATTTGGTGAACCATTTCAATCTGAAGCTCAATGTCTTTCTCCTCTTCATTTTGAGTCACTGGAGGGGTTTGGAGATAAATTCCAGACCAATATGCGTAGTAATTGGGGGAGAGGGGGGTGAGTGGAATATCGTGTACAGGAGAAATAGGTGTGAATGGAATCTCTAAGAAGCCCGCTAAAGGGGATATGAGAGGGGAAATATCGTTGCAGATAGAAGAAACAGACATCTTTTCCTAATATGATCTTTATTAACAAGGAAGAAGAATATCAAAAAATCAATTATATACCATGTATTTTAAATAAAACCCTAATTAATTTCGGAAAACGCAAACGCAAACGTTTAGGTACTGATTTCCTGGATGAAACATTTAGGTTATGATTTTAGGCTTTTTGGAAAAGATGGAGGGTTAAGGAGGTGAGCTGGATTAAAACCTAAGTTGCTACCTATCGTCGATTCATGTCGATTTAAGGCAGCCATATGCAAAATTTCTGACGAAGAGCAACTTTTTAAAGTTGGTCTAGGAGGAAATTGAAGCAGATGGTTAGCATAAAATTGAGAGGAACGACGATAGGTAGCAACTTGGGTTTAAATGCTGGTCTTCAAAACGGCGCATTTTTAAGGTCTCCTCAGAATTCAACTGCTCTTGATTGTACACCTTTTGCTTATAATCTTCCTTAGAGGTTCTTGCCTGCTCAACAATTGAGTCTGCCCAACTTTGGAGAGCCACCATTCCCACTTTTAATATTTGGATTTGAATAATGATTGTGCAGATATCCCGAAAATGGTCGGGTGCTGCAGGGGAGCCGGGACTCTTTACAAAAGAATCATAAATAAAAGAAGGATTAATACCCAATGACATAAAATTATCCTCTAATTAGAAGTAATTATTTTATCATTTTTTTATATTTAATTCAATTAAATATATATCTTTCAATTAGTTATATTAAAAAATAATAAAAATTCAGCACTCTTATATGTTGAGTGCTAAAAATTCTTGACCTTTCAGCACCATTTACATAAAATAGGGGTCTCTTTAAATGTCCTATGACTCAAAATGAACAGGCCGTTGCCAAAACTTTCCTCAGGGAAAAAAAATAAAAAGGCGACCCGAGAGCATAAAGTTCTCTTGGGACTGGTTGAACTCTATTTAAAAACCGGTAAACCCATTGGATCCAATACTCTCAAAGAGCATGGATTTGAGGATCTCAGTTCAGCAACTATAAGAAATTATTTTGCAAAACTAGAAGAGCAGGGATTTTTGAAGCAGCCCCACTCTTCGGGGGGGGCGGGTACCCACAGAGGCTGCTTTTAGGCTTTATGCACTTGAGCATATTGAAAAGGGCACTATCGACCCCGAGGCTGAAGCCCGCTTTAAGTCCTTAAAAGAAATAGATTCCCGTGAGCTCCACCTTTATCTGCAGAGGGTTGCTGAGACCCTATCTGAGCTCTCCGGCTTTGCCGTCTTTCTTTCATCGCCCCGTTTCGATCAGGACTTTGTCCTTGATATTAAGCTGCTCGGAATTGACTCCCAAAGGCTACTTGCCATTATCATCACCGATTTTGGCGTCATCCAGCCAGAGGTCATCTATACGGCAGAACACCTAAGTTCTTCTGCCCTAAAGCGGATTGAAGCCTACTTTCAATGGCGTTTTCATGGGCAAAAAATAGAAGAGAGGCCCGAAAACCTAGGAAAAGAGGAAGAGGCTTTAGCCTACCGCTTTTATAATGAGATCATCGTTCGCTACATTGCCAGGTACTCTAATTTTACCGATGAGGACCTCCACCGCACAGGCCTTTCTCGACTGCTGCTTTATCCGGAATTCAATGACCCTGTCGCGCTTGCGACAAGCCTCACCCTTTTTGAAAATACCCACCAGATGAGGCGGCTATTAAATGACTGTTTAAAAGAGGACAGGCTCTCCCTCTGGATTGGATCTGACTTACAAACCTACTCTGTTGCGACCGACCAGTGCTCTATCGTTGCGATTCCCTACCGCATCAACCAGGTAGCGGTTGGCGGTATCGGAATCCTAGGACCTTCCAGAATGCCCTATCCCTATATTTTTGGCCTTCTACAGGTGGTTTCTGAATGCATTGGCTACGCTCTTACCAAGACCCTATATAAATTCAAAGTGACCTTTAGGCAGCCCCATGCCGGAAGTTCCTACCTGAGCAAAACAGACCAAGCGCTGATCGAAGCTAAACCCCCGCTTTTAGAGAGGGATTAATGAAAAGATCTATTTATTGATGAGGAGACCCTATGCCTGACGAACAAACACCGAGCGAACAGCCTGAGCCAGCTTGCCAACCTAGAGATGCACAACCAGGAGCTGAAAAACCAGCTTCTACAACGGCTTCAGAGCTTGAACTCACCTCCCTCCGAAAAGAAGTGCAGGATTGTAAAGACAAATATTTAAGGCTGCTTGCTGAGTCAGAAAATACTCGCAAAAGATTGCAGAAAGAGCGGGAAGACTTTACGAAGTATGCTATTGGAGATGTCATCAGCGAATTTTTGCATCCAATGGACAGCTTTGAAAAGGCTTTAAAATTTGCTGAAACAATGTCAAGCGAAGTAAAAAATTGGGCTTTTGGATTTGAGATGATCCTTGCACAATTTAAACAAGTCCTTCAAAACCATGGAATTATTGAATTTGAATCTTTAGGAAAACCATTTGATCCCCATTTTCACGATGGTGTTGAATCTGTGGAAACAGATGAACATGAACCAGGCTTCGTCGTCTTTGAATTTGTCAAAGGCTACAAGATGGGTGACAGGGTCATCCGCCCTGCCCGTGTCAAAGTTTCAAAAGCACCCTCTCCAATATCCAGTGAAGAAACTAAAGGTTCATAACTCTGATTCATAAAAGTTATTATTTTTTAAGGAGTAAACTATGGCTCAACAAAAGAAAAAAAGTAAAATAATCGGAATCGATTTGGGTACAACCAATTCATGCGTCGCCATCATGGAAGGCGGACAGGCCAAGGTGATCGTCTCCGCAGAAGGCGCGCGCACTACCCCCTCCGTCGTTGCTTTTAAAGGCGATGAGCGGCTTGTCGGCATTCCTGCCAAGCGTCAAGCGGTCACTAATCCAGAAAAAACGATCAGTTCTTCTAAACGGTTCATCGGGCGAAAATACAATGAGGTTCAATCTGAAATTAAAAATGTCCCCTATAAGGTTGTCCCGGGGAAAAATGGCGAAGCCTGTTTTGAAGTCGACGGCAAAATTTATACCCCAGAGGAGATTGGAGCGCAGATCTTGATTAAGATGAAGCAGACTGCAGAGGCCTATCTGGGCGAAGAGATCACAGAGGCTGTCATCACCTGTCCCGCCTATTTTAACGACTCCCAGCGCCAATCCACAAAGGATGCAGGCCGCATCGCTGGCTTGGATGTCAAGAGGATTATCCCCGAACCTACTGCGGCTGCCTTAGCCTATGGATTGGACAAGGGCGTGGACAAAAAGGTTGCCGTCTACGACTTGGGCGGAGGTACCTTCGATATCTCCATCCTTGAAATCGGAGAAGGTGTATTTGAGGTATTAGCGACCAATGGCGACACCCACCTAGGAGGCGATGATTTCGACCATGCGATCATCGAATGGCTAATCGATGAGTTCAAAAAAGAGAATGGCATCGACCTCAGCCACGATAAAATGGCCCTTCAACGCTTGAGAGATGCGGCTGAAAAGGCCAAAATTGAGCTTTCCGGAACCCAATCCACAGAGATCAACCAGCCCTTCATCACCATGGATGCCTCCGGACCCAAGCACCTCTCTATCACTCTAACACGGGCCAAACTGGAAAGCTTAACCCACAATCTGATCGAAAGATCGAGAGAGCCCTGCCTGAAAGCATTGAAAGACGCCGGTCTAAAAGCTGAGGACATCGGTGAGGTCATTTTGGTAGGCGGAATGACTAGAATGCCCGCTGTTCAAGAGATCGTGAAAGAGATTTTCAAGCGGGAGCCCCACAAAGGGGTCAACCCCGATGAGGTCGTCGCAATTGGCGCCGCTATCCAGGGCGGTGTATTGACAGGAGATGTCAAAGATGTCCTCTTGCTCGATGTCATCCCCTTAACCTTGGGCATCGAGACCATGGGCGGCGTATTGACCCCTCTTGTTGAGCGCAACACCACCATCCCTACCCAGAAAAAACAGGTCTTTTCTACAGCTTCGGATAATCAACCGGCTGTCACTATTGTAGTCCTCCAAGGTGAAAGACCTATGGCAAGGGATAACAAGGAGATCGGGCGGTTTGACCTCACCGATATTCCCCCAGCCCCACGCGGAATGCCCCAAATTGAGGTCGCCTTTGATATCGATGCCGACGGCATCCTCCACGTGTCTGCCAAAGACCTCTCTTCAGGCAAGGAGCAGAAAATCCGCATCGAAGCCCAATCCGGACTCAAGGAAGATGATATTCAGAGGATGGTCAGAGATGCCGAGGAGCACAAAGAGGAGGACCGCAAGCGCAAAGAGGAGGTAGAGATCCGCAACGAGGCTGATACTACCATGTTTAGAGCCTCTAAAGCCCTGGCTGACTACAAGGATAAGATTCCTGAGCAAGTCACAAGCGATATTCAATCTAAAATCGATCAGGTGAAAAAGGCTTTGGAAAGCAGTCAAATCGATCGCATTAAGAGCGCAACCCAAGAGCTCAATACTGCAATGCAGAAGATCGGTGAATCTATGCAGAAGGGGGGCGCTCAGCAACAGGCTGAACCTGGTACTGGACAAGCCGGTAGTGGACAACAAGCTGGCGAGAAAAAAACGGACGACATCGAAGAGGCCGATGTGGAAATCATTGACGACGAAAATAAGAAATAATTAATAACTCGTCTTCACTAAATTAAAGGGCTAATCTTACCGATTAGCCCTTTTTATTTTGTTAAGAATTTATTAATAATATAATTTTGCTATTGAAATTAGAATTTTAAAATTATAATTATTAAAAGTGATTATAATAACACCATGTGCGAGTTTTTTGTCTTGTAGGAGCTGGCGAGGCAAAGTCAGATCAAAACGAAGTGGTCTGAATGAGGAGGGCATAGCCAGAGCTATGGCCGACGAGAGAGGATTGATATGGCAAAGCCGCAGCTGCTCCTACAAGACAAAAAACTCGCACATGGCGTTATAATAAGTTAATTCTATGAATAGCAAACCATCCACTTCAGATAAGACAACGTCTTTTACATTGGACATTCACCGTGAACAAATTCTTTTTGGAATAAAAGCAGTGATATCCAATATCAATGCCCTAGTGAAGAAGGGGTTAGTGTCCAGACACGATGCTCGCGTCTTTATCTCCGAACTGAATAACCTATCTCAAAATTCCAGGCTCGATCCTAAAGCTCTTGAGACCGATTTCAATGACCTTATCCACCAGTTCAATAATCTCATAAAAGCGCCCAATGGAGACTCTTTGCAATTTCTTACCTTTCATTTGAATAGTCCACAAGAACAGATCGATAATTTCAAAAATTACGTGAATACCATGCTCTCCACAACGGAGCACTCCAAAGAGATCCTCAACCAGGTGGAACAAATTTCGATAGACCTGCAAAAGGGTAAATTAATGGCTAAAGAGGCCATGAAAGCCCTCTCTATCCCCATTTCCAAGGCCAACGATCTCACAGAAGGCCTAGGCGCCTACCCTCTTCCAAATCCCGAGGACTATTTGGGTTAAAAGAAGCGGCTGATGTCCTGGAAGGTTAAAAAGATTAACAGTCCAACAAGCAGTACAACGAAGGGCACAATTAACTTTTCTATTGTTTTGGCCTTTAACCGCTTGCCAGTGATGATCTCCCAAAGAGCGAAACAGATGTATCCACCATCCAAAACAGGGATCGGAAGAAGGTTTAAAACCCCCAAGTTCACACTGATGGCAGCAATCCAGAAGAGCGCCTCGCCGATGCCTATGGCCCATCCATGGTGGAGCACCTGGACAATGCCAATGGGTCCGCTTAGCCATTTAGGGTTGAGATAACCAAAAATGAGCGCCTTCAAGGTCCGCCATGTCTCTGAAAAGACATCGCCGAATAGGGCTGCAGGATTGGGGTTGTATTGAACATTTCTGTCCTGAAGGTAGATGCCTAAGACATATTTGTTTTGACTCTCATCCAATGTTTTTAATGCCTGGACTCTTTTGTCTTTATCTTTGATTTCCAATATTTTTTGCTTCTGAGCCTCGATTTGGGAAGCAATTTGTGCTTTAGCTTCAGGGGATTCTGAAAAATCTCCAATTTTCTTAGGAATAACGGAGTTTAAAAGAACAAGCGTGCCGATTTGCCGATTTGCCTGCGGATTCCCAATGGTATTTGAAAGGGCATTCAAATCCTGCCGGTTTATAGAATGTTCAAATACCCAGTCTTCATTTTTGAAATTCAACGGAGATACATTGGTTCCGCTGCGATCTACAATGATATTGACATGCTTTATCTGAAGAAGCTTTAAAATCTCATAGGAGTTTTTAATCGGAAGGCCATCTACAGCAACGATCCTATCCCCGATTTTCAGACGGTTATCCTTCGAATTAGGCGATTTTGGAAAGGCTGCGCGCTCGCTCTCTTCATCGATAAACGAGAGGTGACCTTCAATGATCCCCTCATTGCTCATGTCGTAGGGTAAAAAACTTAAAGAAGAAAACTTGCCCTTAATGGCGATGGCAAACTGCCAATCTTTAATCTCATCTCTAACAGATGAAGAGAGGGAGAGGTCTCCAAGTGAGACCTTGGGCTGCCTTGTTAAAAAGATCTGGCCATCCCTTTCTACGGTTAAAAGTGCCCTTCGGTCATTAAGGAGATTGCTCATCTGATCCAGGGAGTAGAGGATCTTCCCGTCTGCCCATAAAATACGGTCGCCAAATTGGATCCCACTTTCAGCCATGGGCGAGCCTTCGGGGAATGATTTTTCATACCCTTCTCCAGTATTAGAGAAGATCATGTAGCGCGTAGGAGATAAAATTCCCATAGTCAACAGCCCATCAAGGGAGCTGGGAGAGGGATAGGTCTCAACAGTATAATTGAATGGGGTCTTCTGGCCATTCTGTTCATCTACATGGAAACCTTCAACAGTTACCTTTTTATCCCCGAGCATGGCTGCGTAGATGAGCTCCTTCGAGTTTGTATAAGCCATGCCATCGTATTTTGTTAGTATATCACCTGGCTTGATACCTAAACTATATAGCTCCGATTGAGGGTCCACCCATCCAATGTAATGGGTAAATTCCGAAAAGGGCTTTTCTCTTCCACCCATTCCCCACAAGGCGATGAACAGGAGGAAGGCTAAAATGAAATTGGCAAGAGGGCCTGCAATGGCAACAAGAATACGCTTCCAAGGAGATTTAGAAAAAAAGCCATTTTCCACTTCGGATGGATCGCTATTTTTTTTCCCCATCTCCATACCGGCGATTTTAACATATCCCCCAAAGGGAAGCCATGCCAGCTGCCACTCGACATCCTGCCACTTCCATTTGAAAAGGGGCCGGCCAAAACCGATGCTAAATACCTCTACCCTCATTCCCACCATTCGGGCTGCAAAATAGTGGCCCAACTCATGGATAAAAACTAAAATTCCTAAGGCGATTGCCGCTAAAATAAAATATATTATTGTCATCTGTACTTTTTGATTATGTTGATATTGTCCGGGCTTCCTTCCGCGCCTCTTGGTCAACCCATAGGCATTTTTCAATCGTATCGCACTCTATGGGCTGGTGACTTTCCATTAATTTTTCTAACATAGCAACGATATTTTTCCAGCTAATCTCTTTTTTGATGAACCGTTCGACCAATATCTCGTTGCAAGCGTTCATGAAACAGGGGATGCTTTTGCCCGTCTCAAGCGCAAAAGATGCAAGCCTCACTGCAGGAAATTTTGACACATCTGGGGGAAAAAAATCTAACTGTCTTTTTATTGTGAAATCAAAAGGTTTCAACATCCCCGGTTTTCTTTCTGGATAGGTCATCGCATATTGGATGGGAATGATCATGGTCGGCTCCCCCATCTGAGCAAGAATCGATCCATCCTGCCACTCGACCATGCTGTGGATAATGCTTTGCGGGTGGATCACCACCATGATCTGTTCGGGTTTCAAGTTGAAGAGCCAAAATGCCTCGATCATTTCAAGACCCTTATTCACAAGCGTTGAAGAATCGATAGTCACCTTGGGACCCATCTGCCAGTTGGGATGTTTCAAGGCATCCTCTACTGTGACAGAATCCAGCTCATGGTCAGCCAAATTTTTAAAGGGCCCTCCCGAAGCTGTTAAGATGATTCTCCTTAAACTCCTGGTCTCCTCATTTTTCAAGCATTGAAATAGTGCGCTATGTTCGCTGTCAATTGGAATGATGGATACCCCCTTGAGATGGGCCCTCTCCATGATCATTTTGCCGCCAGAAACCAGAACCTCTTTATTGGCAAGCCCAACCGCAATTCCTGCATCAATTGCAGCCACTGTCGGAGCAAGAGCCTTCATGCCGACAATCGCAATGATGACCTGGTCCAGCTCCTGAAGTGAGGCAGCCTCTACTAACCCCTCTTCGCCAGAGCTAATCCGAGGACAATACCCCCCTCTTCCCTTTAGCCTCTCTTCAAGCTCCTTGGCTAAGAGAGAGGTGCTGACAGTTGCCAGTAGGGGTTCAAATTCAACGATCTGTTTCTCGAGAATATCGATGTTTGTCCCTGCAGCTAAACTCACCACCCTGAATGATCCCTTCAGATGGCGAACAACCTCTAACGTATTTTTCCCAATAGAACCGGTACTTCCAATAACAGCGATATTTTTCATAGTAGAAAAAGTTTAATGTGATGAACTAACTCACCCTCTGCATCACTTATTTTGCGTAAGGTGAGATATAAGTATAAATGTTCCTTGCTTAAAGTCAATCAAGGATTAATTTATTTTTATAAATAGTTGAAAATAGAATTAACAATGAATTAAAATAAAAAATTTATTATTTCTGCTACTATTTTTTATGCATTAATTGAAATTTCCTATAATAAAAGGATCTTTTTATTAGCCCTTTATAAGGTGAAAAAACAATCGCCAGAAGATAAAAAAACACAATCACTGTCACTACAACCCCTCCTGTTGAAAGAGGAAGGTGGTAAACGGTCAAAAAGTGGCGGGAGAGAGCAACTCCGAATAGGGAAGCAAGAAAGCCGACTAATGAAGAAAGTGCCAGCAATGTCCCAAGCCGATGGGTGAATAGGCGAGCCGTAAGCACAGGGCCCGTAATCAGAGCTAAGACCATCAGCACTCCAACCGCTCTGAAAGCACCAACAGTGGTCAATGAGGCAAGGACCATGAGCAGGTAATTGAAAAAAATGGGGGAGATCCCCAACGCCTTGGATAGATTGGAATCAAATGTGCTGATTTTGAATTCTTTAAAAAAGAGTGTAAAAAAGATCATATTGATCAAAAGCACCGATACTGCGATCTGTATATCGGACTTTTTTAAAGCATCGACATTTCCCATCACAATTTCAGTACCGATATGGACGTTCCTTGTAAAGAGAGTGACTAAGATCACACCCAGTGCAAACAGAGTAGTGAAAACCAGACCGATGCTGGCATCCTCTTGGAGTTTGATGACTTTAGACAAAAATTCTGTCAGAAAGGTTGTCAAGAGACCTGTACAAAGAGCTGCAATAATTAGAAAGGGCACATTGAAAGCCTCCTCGGGATTTTCAACGGCTACAAAATTCATTAAAATGATATAGGCAGCTACGATCCCGAGCAATATCGTGTGGGACAGGGCATTAGCCAACATTGTCATTTTCCGCAAAACTAAAAATGTTCCCACAAGAGCGCAAGAGATCGCAACAAGTGTCAAGACCGCAAGCTGGATCTCATCTGAAGCCATTTCTAGGGCATGACCAGTTATCCAGCTCCCGACCCGTTTAAGCAGTGTCGTAAAAAAATCTAAAAATGTAGCCGAGGAGTAGGGATTATAATAACCGATGAGCATGTATTAAGCCCCTCCATTTCGGGGAATGGGCTGCTTGTGCGGGTCTTCTAAAGGATCTTCCAAGAGCTCAGTTAATTTTTTTTCCAAATCGGGAGTGATGATGTGCTCCATCTCTTCAGCATTTCTATGGACCCGCTCCACCCCCAATCCCAATGAATTGACCAGGTAGACCTCCCATAAGCGATGAAGCCGCACGATGTGGGATGCCTTTTTTCTGCCCTTGCTAGTCAGAGCTACTTTTTTTCCCCTTTTACTGACCAAACCGTCCCATTTCAATTTCCATAGGCAGAGTTGAAGGGAGGTTTTCGATCTACTATGAGAGGATAAAATTTCAGATAGCTCCACCTCTCCATCAAGATTGATTCTCCACACTGTTTTTAAAAGATTTTCCTCAAGCCTCCTTAAACGGAAGAAGGCGATGCGGATGTACCGGGGAATGAGCCCTCTTTCAGGTGCAAAGAGGAGGGATAGAAAGCAGATAGTACCAGATACCACTACAATCGAAGGCCCTGTTGGTAAAGATCCCCTAATGCCCCCTTGGATTCCCCTATTACTCTCTGCTAAATAGATGGAAAACTCATTAGAGAGATAGTTTCCCAAAAATCCACTGACCATGCCGATAATACCTGCGATGAGCAAAATACGAGACATCCTATTGGAAAACTGCCGAGCTGCGGCAGCAGGGGCGATGAGCATTGCGGACATCAATACCACGCCTACGCTCTTGATCCCGACCACTACTGAGATGACAATCAATAAAAAAAGCAGGCTATCGAAGAGGCGAACCCCTATCCCCAAGCTCTTGGCATAGTTAGCATCAAAGGTTGTGATTTTAAATTCTTTATAAAAAAGCGCACCTATTGCAATGACGAGAATCGAGAGAACTCCATATAGAAGGATATGGAAATCGGTCATCGTTGCCGCTTGCCCATAGAGATAGGACTGGATCTGTCGATACTCCTGAGGATGGGAAAACTGCACACGGCTTGCAATTGTAAGCCCAATGCCGAAAAAGGAGGCCAAGACAAAGCAGAGGGCCGAATCATCTCTGACATTGAAGTATTTTTTTAAAGCATCGACTGCAAAAAGTCCCAGCAAACTTGAGATAAAGGCGCCTACTAATATGAAAGGAGCGAGCCACTCTTCTGATAGCATCGTCGCCACAATCACAACAGCCAAAGTCACGCCCGGATAGGTAGCATGAGAGAGGGTCTCACCTAATAGGGACCTCTTTCTTAAAAAAACCAGCACACCCACTAGTGCCGCGGTCAAACACATTAGCATCGAACCTATTGTGGGAGCTCGTAAAATGGGATCGGTGAAATAGTGGTAGATTGCGGTCATTGGTCGGTCATGTGGCTATTAGTAGAGATTCCGCTAAAGGTCTCTTGGGAAAGCCTTGTGGCCTCGTCTAGCAGGATATTCTCTTTTCCAAAGGTTCTATGGACAAGTTCCGGAGTGAATACTTTTGCAACCTCCCCACACACGACCAGCCTCATGTTTAGCATAATTACCCAGTCAAATGTATTTTTCACAGTTTCCAGATCGTGATGGACAACAAAGATTGTTTTGCCCTGGGTTTTTAATTCATGAAAAATCGAGAGGATAATCCGGGAAGTTGTAATATCAACTCCTGCAAAAGGCTCATCCATGAAGTAGACATCGGCGTCTTGAATCAAAGCCCGCGCGAGGAAAGCCCTCTGCTGCTGGCCGCCAGAAAGCTGGCTAATTTGGCGATGGGCATAAGAGTCCATCTCTACCTTTGCCAGAACTTTGAGGGCTTGCTCCCGCTCTCTCTTTCCAGCGTAGCAGCAGAGGCCCAATTTCCCATAAAGCCCCATCAAAACTAGGTCCAGCACTGTGATCGGGAAATCCCAATCAACCGACTCCCTTTGGGGCACATAGGCGACCCTTTTTTTATTTTTTCGGATGCTGTTTCCCAATATTTCGATCCTGCCGGATATGGGCTTGATAAGACCGAGGATGGTCTTTAAAAAAGTGCTTTTTCCCGCTCCATTAGGCCCAATGATTCCCACAAGAACCCCTTTTGGAATTGTAAGTGTGAGATCCCAAAGAACGGGTGTCTTGTCATAATTGACCGTGAGTTGGCTCACCTTTAAGCAGGGGTGTTCTAGGGAGGTGGGTTCAAATGTCATTGGCAGCCCTTGCTCAGTTCTTTAAAAATGACAGCCGCGTCATGTTCAATCATTTTAATATAGGTGCCGCCATCGGACCCTGGAGGCCCCATAGCATCCCCATAAAGGGTTTCGGGAGACATCTGCAGCTTCAACCCCTTTTTCCCACCGGCATCGATGATTTTTTTTAGCGAATCGCGGCTGACATTGGATTCAGGAAAGACAACGCAGACATTGTTGCAAGCGGCATAATCAATAATCTCCTGGATGTCGAAGACACTTAGCTGGGCATCTGGAGCCAGCCCCTCAGGAGCTGCAAAGCGAAGTTTCCAAGCGCCGCTATCCCTTTCATGGGGCTCTGCCAAATAGTGCCTCGTAAAATAGTTAAAAGCGTCGTGGCTTGTGATGAGATAACGTCGATCGGAAGGAAGGCTTTGCAGCAAATTGTAGACAGTCCGGTCAGCCAGCTCCATCTCTTGATAGAGCCTCTTGCCATTTTCGCGGTAAGCAGCCGCATGAGAGGGCTCTTTCTGGCTTAAGGCATTCACAATAGTGTCGACCGTCTTCATCCACAGGGCGATATCCATCCAGATATGGGGGTCATACTGACCTTCGACTGTAATAATGAGTCCAGACCCTTTTAAAAGCGGATCACCTAAAGAGAACACCTTTGGATTTTTCTCCAAATTCTGTTTTAAACTCAATCCGTGCTCAAGTCCCAGGCCATTGGAAAAAATCAGGTCGGCCATCGCAAATTTTTCATCGTCACCTTTGACCAGCTCATAGGAGTGTGGATCCAGCTCTCCTTGAATCAGGGCCATCGAGTCGACATAGTCCCCACCTACCCTCTGAACAAGGTCATTGATCATTGCAGTTGTTGTGAGGACTTTCAACTTACTATTTTTTTCATAAAAGGCGCGTTCTGAATTTTGAGACAGGTCTTGTGATGAACAGCTAAGAATAATGAGGGCTAATAGAAGAAAAAGTACTCCTCGACAAACAAATTTCATTAACTTCACTTCCATTTTACAATCAAAGTACTGGGACGAATAAGGTAGCAATCAGGGTTTGGGGGCCCATTTTAATCCATCCCCCTTTTTTTATATAAGGGCAAATGAACCCGACTATATATATTTGCTTGAAAAAATATTTCAATATTTCCTTATTTGGCAATTCAATGAACAAAATGCAAGAGGGAAGAATAACTTTTATTGCTCAAACTTCAAAATTTTAATGAAAAAAAAGCGCGAATTTTATAATTAATCAACCTTGAACTTGAAAACTTGAACTTTAAATCGTGTTGAAAAAGAAAAAGAAAAATAAAGGGCATACGATCTAAATTAACTAAAACAATGAATTACAAAAAATTATTACACACCAAAGGTAGGTTTCTATGAATCTCATACAAGAGCACAATGAATTAAAATTAAAAGGAAGCGATGAATTGGAAAAAATCATCGATAGAGCCATCAAAAAAGTAAAGGGCCACAAAGAGAACGATCTCTGTAAGTTTCTCCCCGGTGAAGGTGGTGGATATATGCACCATTTTACCCTTAGAAAAATGAAATTTACCGAGCCTACTAATCTATCCACAATGCTTCAAAAATTTATTATAAACGTAGACCATCCAGGAATAATCTCTCCTAAACCAAGAGCTCCTCGCGGCTCACGCAAAAAAAGGGACGTTGTGAGCTTTTCTAGAATCGATATTGAAAGAGTCTTGGAACTTGCGCGCCAAGTGGGAGATAAAGATCTGCTTGCCAAATTCAGCCCAAAAAAATCTCTTCCTTCTCTCAAAAGGGATCTCATCAGAACAATTCGTGAAAATCGGGTCCTTCCAGAATTGTGGGAAGCCTATGTAGAAGCCATTTATAATATTGCTCAACAAAACTCATAATTATATCTTTTATTTGAATGTTTAAGGCCATATTTAATATGGCCTTTTTTATTTGCTTCGATTCAGATGCCCGCTCAAATTTATTTTTTTTCTCTTGCCTTTTAGGGGGTTTGTGTTATAATCCTTCTACTTTGGGCATATCAAATTCATTATAAATGAGATATAAAGAAACCCTATACACATTATCTTTTCATTCTAACAAACTAAAATATCCATTTAGCTTTCCCCACCTTCAAATTCTGCTTTCATTTTTTCGAAAGAGCGATCTCCTCGGAATTGCATGCAGATTTAAAGAGGGAGAGTTAAAAAAAATTTTTTGAGGCAATAAATATGTCACAAGCAACCAAACAACAGTTTGGAAAATGGCGCTCCTTCTTTTGGCCCATTCACGGGTTTGAGCTGAAAAAGGTTCTTCCAATGTTTTTGATGTTCTTCTGCATCTCTTTCAACTATACAATTTTGAGAGATACAAAAGATACACTGGTCGTTACTGCTCCTGGTTCTGGTGCAGAAGCAATCCCCTTCATTAAGGTGTGGTTGGTAGTACCCTGTGCGGTGCTGTTTATGCTGATTTATGCGAAACTGAGTAACGTTTTGAGCAAGCCCGCTCTCTTCTATACCGTTACAGCTCCGTTTCTTGTTTTCTTTGCCCTCTTTGCTTTGGTTTTATACCCAAATAAAGATGCTCTCCACCCCACCGTTGCTGCGGACACTCTGCAGTCAATGCTTCCACAAGGATTGATGGGTCTGGTGGCGATTTTTAGAAACTGGACGTATGCCGTTTTCTACGTGCTTGCAGAACTTTGGGGAAGCGTAATGCTATCTCTCCTCTTCTGGGGATTTGCTAACGAGATCACCCGCGTCGGCGAAGCAAAGAGGTTTTATGCCCTTTTCGGCATCGGCGCAAACATTGCTCTTCTCGTATCCGGCCCTGCTATCATCTATGTTTCCGACATCCGTAAAAAAATTCCTGAAGGCGTTGATGCTTGGGGAATCTCCATCAACTATCTCATGACCATGGTTGTCCTTTCAGGAATTCTTGTGATTGCTGTCTACTGGTGGATCAACAAGAATGTCCTTACAGATAAGCGCTTCTACGATGCAAGTGAGCCTACAAAAACCAAGAAAGAGAAGCCCAAAATGAGCTTGAAAGAGAGCTTTATGTTCCTCTTGAAGTCGCCCTATATCGGCTGCCTGGCTATTTTGGTTATTGCTTACGGCATCTGCATCAACCTTGTTGAAGTCACTTGGAAGAGCCAGTTGAAACTGCAGTATCCCAATGCAAACGACTACAGCACCTTCATGGGTTATTTCTCAACGATGACAGGAGCTGTCACCGTATTGATGATGCTCTTTGTCGGCGGCAACGTCATCCGCAAGTTCGGATGGGGCATTGCGGCTCAGATCACACCTATCGTCCTCATGATTACCGGAGTTGCCTTCTTCTCCTTCGTCCTCTTCAATGACAGCCTTGGCGGCCTCATTGGGGCTTTGGGAACCACTCCTTTAATGCTGGCGGTCGTCTTTGGAACAGCTCAGAACATCATGAGCAAATCTTCCAAATACTCCCTCTTTGACCCCACTAAAGAGATGGCCTACATTCCTCTTGACCAAGAGTCCAAGGTGAAGGGTAAGGCTGCGATTGACGTGGTAGGAGCCCGTTTAGGAAAATCCGGCGGATCCCTGATCCAGCAAGGACTCCTTGTTGCGTTTGGCTCCATCGGAGCAATTACCCCCTACATCGGTGTGATCATGATTGTCGTCATCGGTGCATGGATCGTTGCAGCGCGTGCCCTGAACAAGAAGTTTGTGGCGCTCACTACCGAAAAAGAGGAAACAAAACCTGTGGAAAGCCCCTCTTCCAAACCCGTGGAAGCGACTACTACAGGCTAATTTCTCTTAAATATATCTAATGAGAAAAAAGGGAAGCTCTATAAAAGCTTCCCTTTTTTATGGACCAACTTTCAAATAAATATTTTAAATTTTACTAGCCCCTACAATTTATATTGTTAAATTTCTCTCTTTTAATAAAATATCCTTATTTTCTTAA
>Ga0206975_1076_pt2 | contig 25678 bp, 19 predicted proteins | sample Alteio_BWOrgHeat_81_FD_152919 | JGI IMG/M metagenome (GOLD analysis project Ga0206975, IMG submission 152919) | Enriched cells from forest soil in Barre Woods Harvard Forest LTER site, Petersham, Massachusetts, United States -... | ecosystem: Environmental > Terrestrial > Soil > Temperate forest >... | reverse complement strand
CTGCGATGCATACTTATTGGTATACCCGTATGGTTTGTCATCGGCATTCTGATTCTCTATTCGAAAGAGTTTGGAGAAGCTTTGGGCGTGCAAGGGGTGATCAGTCCGGGTAAGGCCATCATGTTTCACTATACCGGTGCTGCCATGGGCAGTATTCTGACCGGTTTTCTAAGCCAGGCTCTGAAATCGCGACGGAAAGCGGTGGCCATAGCTATTCTCGCTGTAGGTGCCTGCTCTTTATGGTACTGCAATGCGTTTGGTGTTTCCATGAGCACGTTTTACTTTATTATGTTCCTGCTCGGAATTGCACAAGGCTACTGGGCCATGTTTATTACAGTGGCTTCGGAGCAGTTTGGCACCAATATCCGTTCTACCGTCACCACTACGGTACCTAACTTTGTGAGAGGGGCGGTGATTCTGATGACTTTGTCCTGGCAATCCATGTCTGAGAAGCCCTGGTGCAACACTTCCAACGGTAATGGCATCCTGCATGCCGCATTGATCGTGGGAGCAATCGTGATTGTCCTCGCATTGCTCTCCATCTGGAAGATGGCTGAGACACATGCCAAGGATTTGGACTATACTGAATAAAGGATTCCTCCTTTTTCAAGACCAACCGCTTAATTCCAAGCGGCTTTGGTCAATCCTTCCAAGCAAAAAACGATAAATTATAGCCAAGAGAATCAATTCCCGTAGGAAGCATCATATTGTGTGCAAGGAAGTTAACTTTCCCTTCTAATAAATACTCTTTCCCTGCAAGTAAAGTATAATTGCGAACAAGAAACTTCCTTTTCCCCATTCGGAAATTAACTTTTTCAAGGAGGAAAAGTATTTTCCCAGTGCATAATGTTACTTTCCCTACAGGGAAAATTACTTTTCGTTTAGGTAATTGCATGTTGACTTTAGAGAATTGCTTCTTTCCTTTAAACAAATAGCTGTTGCCAGCAGGGAAAATAGTTTTACTTGTTAGGAAAATAATTTTCCGCGCTGGGGAAGACGCAATCGTTAGAGAACCACATGCTAATTGGACAACTACAGTGTTTTTCTATGTGTATTTTGGTTGTCTACCGATCAGGAGAGACAATAAAGCAGCTGATTTAACATCATTCCGTCCCGAAATCAACTCAATCGTCTTAAAAACAAACTAAAAACCCGTAAACGGAGCGCAAGCTGCGAGGCCGGCATCTAGTATCGTCAGGGTTGGAAATGTAATCCTTGAACGGATACGGTTGGAAGTAGAAGAAGGAGCCATTCCTTTGACAGAAATCGGCGCGCTTTCCGTACCTTTATATCAAATACGTGAACATGGCTAAGACACTTGTGATAGGAGCATCCGAGAAACCTGAAAAATATGCTTATAAGGCGGTGGAACGACTTTTAAGTCACCATCATGAAGTGGTGGCATTGGGAATAAAGGAAGGAAATGTGCTCGGAGTACCTATTCTTTCCGGGAAACCTGAGCTGAAGGGCATCGATACGGTTACATTATATGTAGGACCGGCACATCAGCCGGCTTATTACGATTATATCCTGTCTCTACATCCAAGAAGAGTCATCTTTAATCCCGGGACCGAGAACCCGGAATTCGTTCAGCAGCTGGAAACAGCCGGTATTCAGGCCGAAGAGGCATGTACGCTGGTGATGTTAGGGATTGGGAACTATTGAAGGTGTCTTCGGACCTCTCCCCCGGCCCCTCTCCAAGGGAGAGGGGAGCCAGAACTTAAACTTCTTTATCAAAGCTTCCCCTCTCCTTTGGAGAGGGGTTAGGGGAGAGGTCCCCTGCGGCAATTAGCTGAAGGGAGCGCATAAAAAAAGTCCCGTATCGCTACGGGACTTTTTTATGATGTCAAAAAACGAATTAGTTCTTTGGTTTAGCAGCTTCATCCTTCTTAGCAGGAGCAGCTTTCTTGTCATCTTTCTTAGCAGGAGCAGCTGCTTTTTTCTCTTCTTTCTTTGCAGGAGTTGCTTCTTTCTTAGCAGCATCTTGAGCAATCATTGAAGTTGCGAAAGCAACTACGAAGAACATCGATACGATCTTTTTCATTTGTGTTGGTTTGTTTGATTAACTGATTGTTTGGGTTCTGTTTTCTTAATACGCCACAAAGATGTGGAATTAAAATGAAGCAATTATGAAGATTTATGTATTTTCAGTATCATTTTTCAGTATTAGCTTAAAAACCGATCCTTTTTCCAGTTCAGATTGCACCACAATCTGGATATTGTGAAAATCGGCTATGGTTCGGACGATGGGCAATCCCAATCCGTAACCCTCTGTAAAAGTGGCATTTACCCTTCTGAACCGACTGAAGATATGGGTCATGTTTTCGGCTGCAATTCCAATTCCGGTATCAGCAACTTCGAGTACAAAAGTTTCTTCAAAAAGATATCCACGTATGTCAATTTTCCCCCCTTCCACATTATATTTAATGGCATTGTTTACCAAATTGAATAACAAAGTAAAGAGGAGATCCCGGTTACACTTCTTAAATACGAAGGGATCCTGGAAATCAATAGTGGCGGTAATGTTTTTAGTGGTAAAGCGTTCTTCAATTTCGGAAACCACTTCCACGGCGAGGTCTTTCAGGTTGACTTCGTCGTTCTTCAGATACTGAGCATTCTCAATACGGGAGATGAGTAAGAGGGTATTGGTTACTTTTTTAAGGCGGTTGAGGGTTTTCAGGGAGTCAATTACCCGGCTGGTGTTCTCTTCATCCAAACGCCCTTCCGACAACATGTTCTCAAAACGGGTCTGGAGCACGCTGATAGGGGTAAGCAGTTCATGCGAGACGTTGGAGATGAATTGCTTTTCCCTCGAAAAAGCGTCCTTGATCTTATGCATCATTTCGTTGATGGTCTGATCGAGGTAGACAAAGTCGGCCGTGGTGGTCGGAATGGTTTCGAAATTGAACTTTTCGGGGTTATCCACCGCCTTTAATTTCCGTTCGATGATCTGGTGAAAGGGACGTAGGAGGTAGTTGGAATAACCGATATTCAACAGGATGGTGATGGCGAAGGAGATGATCAGTACAAAGAATGCTACCCGTTGAAGCACCCCATTCAGCTCCTTTACTACCACCAGACTCTTACCAATTTCAAGCAGGTAGAGGTGACCGGCATGAATAAAGGTGACGCTGAGTACCCGGTATTCCACCGTTTCCCCTTCGATGATACGCTCGGTATTCTCGAAATGAATCACCGGCATCACCTTTTCCGTGGCTTCTATACTGATATACTCTTCTTTCAGGATGTTGTAACTGGCAAAGATGCTGTCCTGCTCTTCCTGAATAAATTCTTTGATACCCACCTTGTTTACCAGGTGCACCACCTTTTCTTCCATATTCTGAAGGCGGTTGTCGGTATGCTGGGCAGCAACGAGGGAAATGATGATGGGAACGATAATGATAAACGCCACCAGCACCAGGAGTTTGGAAAGGGTACTGTATAGACTGAGCTTGGTGCGTAATTTCATCCGGTTATTTCATGCTCACTTTATATCCGATACCGCGTACTGTTTCCAGCCATTCGGTTTCGGCAAAAGCGCTCAGTTTCTTGCGCAGGTTCTTGATATGCACATCCATGTAGTTGCTGTCGTAATCGTCTTCCAGGATGTTGCCCCAGATATGCTCGGTGAGTTGCAGGCGGGTCAGGACCCGGTTCTTATTCAACACCAGGTAATGCAGGATATCGAATTCTTTCTTGGTCAGGGTCACTTCTTTTTCCTGGAAGGTGACAGTCCTGTTTGGAATATCCATGATGAAGCCAAAGAAGGCAATGGTGTTTTTCTTCAGTCCGTGCCTTCTGCGTGTGATGGCCTGCATGCGGCTGTGAAGCTCCGGGAGTGAAAAGGGTTTGGCCAGGTAATCGTCGGCACCCAGGTTGAGTCCGGCAATTTTGTCGGTGGTGGCTCCTCTGGCGGTAAGGATGATAAACGAAGCTTCTTTGTCGGCATTTTTGGCTTCTTCCAGCAGGCTCATGCCATCTCCATCAGGCAAGCCCAGGTCGAGCAGGATAAAGTCGTAATTGTTGACGAATATTTTTTCTGAGGCCTCCCGCTTGCTCGCAGCAATATCGCAGGAGTAATTTTCTTTGGCCAGGAATATACCTATCTCCCGGCTTAAGTTTTGCTCGTCTTCCACAATCAATACATTCATCGGATGGGTCAGGGTTAAAATGGATCTATGCAAATTTCGCGAAAAAAATCAGCTTGTACAACCGGCTATACTTTCCAGGATAGTTGTGCAGGCAAACCGAATCTCGGCCTCCGTGATTGTAAGGGGAGGAGCGAGGCGCAGGGAGGAGCTGTTGAATAAAAACCAGTCGCTGATCACCCCTCTTTCCAGGCATCCGCCAATCACCCGCTGGTTCGTCGCTTCATCAGCAAACTCCACAGCCAGCAGGAGTCCGGCATGTCTCACTTCCCGGATTTCCGGATGTACCAGGAGGGACACGAAGAGTGCGTTCTTTTTTTCCACCTGAGGGATCAGGTCTTCCTGATGGAGCACCTCCAGGGAGGCAAGTCCTGCGGCACAGCATACCGGATGTCCTCCGAAGGTAGTGATATGTCCCAGCACCGGTTCCCGGCTCAGCAGTTTCATACGGGCGGAGGAGGCAACAAAGCCACCAAGAGGCATGCCACCACCCATCCCTTTTGCACACAAAAGCACGTCAGGAACCACGTTGTAATGCTCAAAAGCAAACAGGCGGCCGGTACGACCAAAGCCGGTTTGTATCTCATCAAAGACCAGCAGGGTACCCGTCTCCGTGCAGCGCTGCCTCAAGGCTTCAAGGTAGTCTTGTCTGCCGGGCACAACACCGGCCTCGCCTTGTACCGGCTCCACAAAAATGGCAGCAGTGTGCGAGGTGATACGGGAAAGATCATTGAGGTTGTTGAACTCCACTAAACCGGTCATAGGCAAGAGCGGACGGTATGCGTTCTTAAACTGCTCGCTGCCCATCAGGCTCAAAGCTCCCTGTGTGCTTCCATGATAGGCATTGCGGCAGGACAGGATTTCACTGCGCCCGGTAACCCGCTTGGCCAGCTTCATGGCTCCTTCCACGGCTTCGGCTCCCGAATTGGTGAAGTAGACAGCATCCAGCTGGGGTGGAAGGTAGCTGCAGAGCGCCTGGGCAAACAGGGTCTGAGGACTTTGTATATGTTCCCCATACACCATCGTGTGCAGGTACTTGTCCAGCTGCTGTTGAATAGCCTTCAGCACATGCGGGTGGCGGTGCCCCGTATTGCAAACCGAAATACCGGAAATCAGGTCCAGGTACTTCTTTCCCTGGACAGTATAGATCCAGGACCCTTCAGCCCGTTCAATTTCCAGTGCCAACGGAAAATCGCTTGTTTGAGCCACATGACGGTAAAAGTATTCGGCGGAACGGGACATATACAATGGGGTTTGGAGCGTCTTATTTTGCCCGAAAGTTACAAAGAATCAAGAGGCTGGACAACAGGTGCAAAGGTCGGGACATCATGCCCCATCAACCATTATTAAGAATATTTCATACATTTAACAGCGGCCTGATAAACCGGCACAGACATGAAGCTCCGACACCTCTTTGCAAGCATTTGTTTATGCTGTGGCATACAGGAATCATTCATGGCTCAAAGTCAATCCGCTCCTGCTCCTTTGTGGTCTTTTTCGTTTGGCAACTGTGCCCGTCCTTCGGAAGGAGGATGGGAGGGCGGCAGCGGACCCACCTCTATCCAAACGCATGAACCAACAGCCTATAATACCGGTGTCAATTTCATTGCACATACACCCAAGTTCCTGGATATAGATGAAGAAGATTTTTCATTCAATTACCAGCACCGGATCAACGGACGCCAAAGTCCTTTTTCTATAAATCTGTTTGCATTTAAGGAGAAGCTGAATTACGACAATAACCATTACAACAACGAAGCCCCCTTGCATGCCAACCTGGGAGCATCCCTGAACAGTCCCTTTCTGGCCAATACCTATTGGTGGAAAATATACGGGAGCGTTACTGCCGGCGCTGGAGGTATTTTCGGAGCTCCCCGTATGGATGACAACCCGGCTACTCCCGATACGATGCATCCGGGACATTACCTGCCTTATGGGCAAGTGATACACCACGGAGGCTTTGTACTCATCCCGCCGACGGAAGTCAATGCCCCGCGTTATTGGATGACGGGCATCACCGAAACGCTGATCGCCCGGATCAACATTGCTGTGGGCAGACATCTGTTGGTATATCTGGGAGCAAGGACAACGGGTTCGGAATTTTTTCAACAGGCAACAACTTACGCGTTAATCCCCAGAACAAACAAGCTGACACTGGGCGGGGAATATGGACTCGTATTTTACAGGAATTGAGGATGAAACAGAAATCATTGATAGCAGTCAGTACCCGTTTGAGGAGGATGGTACTCTTTGGAGGAATTGTTGCCGGTTTGTATGCCTGCAACGACCGTCACCTATCCAAAGAGGACCTGAAATCCAACTTTGTGCATACGGGCAGACCTTCTACCCGAGTGCATTACCTCAACGCTGCCAGGGCCGACAGCATGCCGGTGCTGGCGCAACCTCGTGATTCTCTGCGTTGGACCGACCGGCAAGGAGTGCACCAGGCCATGCGGCTGACCGATAGCCAGCAGGTGCATATTTCTTATTCGGAGAAAATCGGGTTCTGGGAGCGGGGACTTCATTCCGCCTTCCGCCCGGATCAGATCTATGTACGCAACGATACCGTTTTCAGCACCCTGCCGGTTCGGGCAGGATTCTTTCAGCAAGAACGCAAACCCTTTATTCCGCTGGAAGCCGTTTCGGAAATCAAGATCAAAGACATTACCAATGTAGACAATCGCCTGTCGTTGCTTACAGAAGCCTTTGCGCCCTTTGATGCGTATGGTGGACCCTCTTTCCGGCTTGGAATAGAATGTAAAATCATACGCAACCTGGCAGCATACCTGGAGGCAGGTAATTATTTTTCCTGGTATCCCTACGGAAATGAAAGTGCACTGAGAGGTACTATCCTGCTTCCGGAAATCAAATACTACCTGAATCCGAACGGATACAGTACCGGCCGGTATATCGCACTGCAATACGCCTACAAAGATCAGACAAACAACCTGTCGGATACCGTTAGCGTGATGGAGAAATCCGTTTTCGTACGTCAGGTGAAGCAGTATGAATTATACAAAATCGTACAAAGTATTTCTTTGAAATACGGCACCTTCCTGATCAGGCGAAAAGGCTTTACGGTAGACTTTTTTGCCGGTGCCGGGGTTGACTTCCGAAATGCACACTCCTCCCTTTCCGAGCAGGAACAGAACAGCATTGTCAGGCCGGGAGATTATAGTTTAGTATACAGTCGTTTTGCGGTGGGGAAAGTGGTGAGTCCTACTGTTACTTTCGGGATCAAAGTAGGGTGGCATGTTTGGTGAGGAGAGGACGCGCTGGTCGGGACATTTATGTCCCGACCAGCGGAATAATGCGGTGCGGAACAAACCGGCTAAGGTTATCCGTAATCGGTGAAGCACTCTCCCGTATCCCTATTCCTGAAGCTTTTCCCCCGATGATCCAGGAACCGATGACGGGATAATTTCCATCAAACTCTGGCAGCTTATGCAGCTTCTGAAAAACAAACCCTTCTTCCCCATATTCTCCACCTGTCTCTGCCTGCACCGCTCCTTTTTCCACCAGCGTCACATTCGCGCCTTCCCTGGAAAGAATAGGCTTACGGATATAATCACTCATCCCCCTGCTTTCTCCTAAATAGCATTCCAGCAGGTTGGGATGATCCGGGAAAAGTTTCCAGAGGATGGGTAAAATGGCTTTATTACTCAGGATCATTTTCCAGGGAGGCTCTATCCAGACGGTATCGGCTTTGAGAATATGCTGACCGAAGTCTTCGTGCATGATCCATTCCCAGGGATATAACTTAAAAAGTGCTGCAATCTTTTCCTCCTGCAGGTTAGTAAACTCCGTACCGTTCCACCCGATATCTTCTACCGCGATGTAATTGGTTTTTATTCCGGCTTGCTGGGCACAGTCCTGGAGGTAGGTGAGGTTGGTATAGTCTTCCGTGTTATTGTCCAGGGCTGAAAAATGAAGCCCTTCGTTCTTCAGCCAGACCTTGATCTGTTTCCACCAGTATATCAAGCGCTCGTGAATGGTGTTAAACTGATCTCCCTCCGGAAAACATTCTTTCAGCCAATACCATTGAATGACCGATGCTTCCAACAAAGAAGTAGGGGTATCGGCGTTGTATTCCAGCATTTTAGGAGAACTACCCGCATCGCCATTCCAGCTCAGGTCAAACCTTCCATAAATGGACGGAGTCTCCCGCTGCCAGCTGGATTTGATGAGGGGAATAAAGGAGGTGGGGATATGGAATTGGGCAAACAAATTTTCACTGATCACATAGTCCACCGCTTTGAGGCACATGCGGTGGAGTTTGTTACTGGCATTTTCGAGCACTTCTATCTGTTCATGGGTAAAGGTGTAGCAGGCACTTTCGTCCCAATAGGTCTTACCTTCAGGTGTGTGAAAGTAAAAACCGAGGACTTCTACACGTGCTTGCCAATCGGGTCGGGGAGTAAGTAGTTGTCGCTCCATACCGCTTAGCTGGCTGAGCCACCATGACTGTGACCGCTATGCCCGAATCCTCCGCGCATGCTTGAATTGTGGTTGGGGGCTACCGCACGCGGGTTGTTACCGGCACGAGCAGGGCCGTGGCCCGGACGAGGCCCATAATGTCCGTAGTTTCCATAATGTCCATAGGGGCCTCGACCGGAATTCCTTCCATAATATCCTCCATACCGGTGATCCGGATAATGTCCGTACCAGCTATAGGCGGGGTAGTATCCGTGGCGCCAGTAGTAATAGTCGGGGTAGAATTGAAAGTAATAATAGTTAGGATACAGGTTCCAATAGTCGAAATAAAACGCCGGTGACGGGGCTGGTCTGTATACCGGCTGTGTGCTTGGGGCAGAAGCCAGGGTATCGCGGTTGCTGTTATAATATACGTCATCCGTTTCCGATTGTTGCTGTGCCTGCGCTAAGTGCAGGGAGAGGCCGGAAACCAGCGTCAGAAGTATGGATGGGGTCTTTTTCATGAAAAGAGGTATTGGAGATATCCTTTCATACGCAATTCCCTTGCCAGAAATTGAAAAAAGAGATTAAAATGCGATTAATTAGCGGTTTTTTCCAACCAGAAGACATTATTCGTCTTGTAGCCTGCCCGTAAACTCACTTCTTCCCCTTCCTGAAGGACCAGGTCTTTCAAGGCCGAAACGGTGAACTCATACGTTCCGATGGTAATTGTCCTGGAGGAAGCGTCTTTTACCTTGCCCTTGGCCACCTTTACCTGGAAGTTACCCAGGTCTTTTGTGTAGCTCATCCATTCGCTGATGGTGAGCCGCAGAGGAAATAAGGCCAGGAGCACCAGCACCACATTCCAGATTCCTCTTTTGGTGTCATCCAGGTCGAAGCGGTAATCGTTCCGGTTGATGATGATCAGACCGATGATGCAGACCACACTCAACGGAAGGTAAAGGATCAGCTTGACACGGAGCGGTTTTTGAAGCACCGTGCGCATCAAACGGCGGTCTTCTTCGGTGGTGTTCTCGGTGCGGACTTCAATTTGTGGTGACATGATAGAGCGAAAATACAAAAAAAATGCGTTGTCCTTGGTTCGGGACAACATGTCCTGACTATCTCAACACTACAATGAGGTGCATTCAAAAAGAACTTATTATGTAAAACCAGACCGAATACAATCGTATAAAACTCGATTGAGATTCAAGTCCAAAAAGGAAAACATTAATGGATTGCAACTTGCCGATTTAGTCGCCTACCCGATTGCGAGGCATGTTATTGAACCGAAAAGGGTTAACCTGGCCTTCGATATTGTAGCCAGAAAATTTTATGCGGATAATGGGATCAGGTATGGATTAAAGAGATATCCTTAAAAATAAAAAGTTTCCCGAAGGAAACCTTTTACCGACCAGGGACACCCCAATCCAAATGATTTTTTTTAAAGCTTTTGTCACAATCAATTGACAATAAGATGCACAAATGTACAACAATTTACCCCAAAAACCCCGATATCCGAAAATTAACCTATCCGGCATTCTTCCGGCTTGCCGCAAACACCTTAACCGCCTCCACCGCCTCTTTTACATCATGCACCCTTAGAATAGAAGCTCCATTCATCAAGGCAATGGTATTGGCAGCAGTAGTGCCGTTGAGGGCATCTTCGGGTTTGGTTCCGACGACTTTATTGATGAGTGATTTGCGGGAAAGGCCTGCGACAAGGGGATGGCCAAAGGCGGTTAATTTGCCCAGTCCTGCCAGTAACGAATAGTTGGCTTCAAGCGACTTGCCAAAACCAAAGCCCGGATCGAGCAGCACGTTATCTGTGCCGTCGGCTTTCAGAGCTTCCAGCTGTTCTCTGAAAAAGGTGCTGACAGTCTCCACTGCATTTCCTGCAAGTGGGTTTTCCTGCATGGTTTCGGGCCGGCCGTGGATGTGCATGAGGATATAAGGAACCTTTAATTTGCCAATCATTCCGAACATGCCGGCATCAAGAGTTCCCCCACCCACATCGTTGATGATATCGGCTCCTTCGCCTACTGCTTGCTCGGCGACGGTGGCCCGAAATGTATCGGCAGAGATAATGCTTTCAGGGAAATGTTTGCGGATGGCACGGATGGCCGGCAGCAGCCTGGACAGCTCTTCCGAAACAGGCACGGCTTTTGCTCCGGGGCGGGTGGAGGCTGCTCCGATATCGATGATGGCAGCCCCTTCTTCGAGCAGTTGTTCGGCACGGATAAGGATGGCTTCTTCATGCCGGTATCGGCCTCCGTCGAAAAAAGAATCTGGGGTGACATTGAGGATTCCCATGACGGCGGGGACGGACAAATCCAGCTTGCCTCTTCTTAAAAAAACGTATCTTGTGCTCACATTTTTTGAATTATGGGAAAGACTTCTGAACAGTTCGATCAAGCCACCCGGTCGTGCAAAGATATATATGTAAAAAAGATGAAAGACTACGGCAGCGCCTGGCGTGTGCTGAGGACCAGTTCTATCACCGACCAGATACTGATCAAGGCGCAACGCATCCGTAGCATTGAAGATAAAGGTACACAAAAAGTAGAGGAAGGGATCCAGAGCGAGTTTATGGGTATTGTGAATTATGCCGTCATCGGGTTGATCCAGCTGGAGCTGAGTCACGATACCCGGATGGAGCTTCCGGAGCCTGAAGCCTCCAAACTTTTTGAGAAATACATCCTTTCGGCAAAGAGTTTGATGGAGAACAAAAATCACGACTACAACGAAGCCTGGAGAGAAATGCGGGTGAGTTCACTGACCGATCTCATTCTGATGAAGCTCCTGCGGGTGAAGCAGATAGAGGACAATAAAGGGTCCACGCTGATCTCCGAAGGCATCGATGCCAATTATTTCGACATTATAAATTATGCTATTTTTGCACTCATCCGACTCGGGGAACAACGCGTATGAAAACATTCCTTGAAAACAAAATCGTTCGTTTCCTGTTATCAGGCGGAATAGCCGCCCTGGTCTTTAGTATTTGTCCCCCTTGTCTAAGTAAAGTAGTGCTGGGAGGAGTCTTGCTCACCTTACTGATCCTGATCAACGGTGCAGCTTTTTTCGCCCGTTTCAGCTGGCTCACTCATGGAGCACGTATCCTCGTAGGCTGTCTCTTTATCTTTTCGGGCTTCATCAAATCCAACGATCCCAGCGGATTCTCTTATAAGCTGGAAGAGTACTTTGAAGTATTCGCTGCCGACCTGTCCAACTTCCATTTCCTGGTTTCCTTTTTTGATCTGCTCAAATCAGCCTCCCTGTTCCTGGCAATTTTCATCTGTACGTTCGAAGTCGCCCTTGGATTTATGCTCCTGGTTGGAGTCCGTATCCGGCTTACGCTCTGGTTGCTGTTGCTGATGAACGTGTTCTTTACCTTTCTCACTTTCTATTCCGCCTGCTTCAACAAGGTCACTCATTGCGGCTGTTTTGGAGATGCCATACAGCTTACTCCCTGGCAGAGTTTCGGTAAAGACCTGGTGCTGGACATACTCATTACCGTATTGTGGATAGGAGAGGGGCATATTCGTTCCCTCCTGGGCACCTTTTTCGGCAACCTGGCTACGGTACTGATCATCGCCGGGTCTATCGCCTTTCCGGTATATGCCTGGTATTACCTGCCTCCGATTGATTTCAGACCCTATGCTCCGGGTAAAAACCTGTGCGAGGAAATGAAACAGGGACCGCATTACAAGGCAGCCAAGTATGAATCGTTGTTGATATACCGGAACAAACAAACCAAACAAACCCAGGAGTTTACACAGAAGAATTACCCCTGGCAGGATACCTTGCATTGGGAATGGGCGGATACCAAGACCAAACTGCTGGAAGCCGGAGTGGACGAACCCAAGATTACAGACTTTAAGATTACCGACCCCGACAGCGGGGATAACATGACCGATTCGGTGCTCGGCAATAAAGACTATTATTTCCTATTAGTTGCCATGGAGCTGGGGGAGAAAAAAAAGGACAAATACGAACCCAGAAAAGCTTACCTGAAAGTGCAGGGACGCATCAATGATTTTGTGGCACTGTGTGATAAAGACAAAAAGAAATTTTACGGACTGACGAGTGCAGCATTGCCGGAAATTGGTGATTTCCGTCATGAGGTACAGGCGATGTATCCTTATCTGAATGCAGACCAGACCGTTCTGAAAACAATGATCCGTTCAAATCCCGGCCTGATGTTGATGAAAGGGTGTGAAGTGATTGCCAACTGGCCTTACCATGCATTGCCTTCTTACAACGATGTTAAGGAGAAGTATTTTAAATCAGGCAAATAACCAAAGCGTCCCTACGTGCTGAAATTTATTGTGAAGCGTTTTTTTTACGGGGTATTGGTGATGCTTGGAGTGATCACAGTTATTTTCCTGCTCTTTAACGTGCTTCCGGGCGACCCTGCCCGGATGATGCTGGGACAACGGGCCGATTCTCTTTCCATCGCAGCCATCAATAAAGATCTGGGCCGAGACAAGCCGCTGATGACTCAGTACTTCATGTACCTGAACGACCTTTCTCCCGTTTCCTGGCATGCGACAGAAGATGAACGCAGTCCCATTTACCTGGACAGCGCGAAGTACGGCCATCCGTGGAACATTTCAGTGGGCAAAGAGCATGCCCTTGTGTTTAAAGCCCCATATCTGCGCCGGTCGTACCAGACCAAACGTAAGGTGACCGAGCTGATTAAAGAAACGATGCCTGAAACGTTTGCATTGGCTTTTGCATCCATGCTGATCGCATCGGTATTAGGTATAGGCTTCGGCATCATAGCCGCGATCAGGAAGAACAGTTTTTTTGACAGGGCTTCGTTTGTGGTAGCCATTATCGGCATGTCAGGCCCTTCGTTTTTTATCGGGCTTTTGTTAATGCTTCTGTTTGGATTCCTGTTGAGTGATTATACCGGGCTGAAAGTGGTGGGCAGCCTTTATATGGTGGATGAGTATACCGGTAAAGAAGTAATGCACCTTAAAAATCTGATCCTTCCGGCCATTACCCTGGGTCTACGACCCTGGGCCATTGTCATGCAGCTTACACGGAGCTCCCTGTTGGAGGTGATGTCTCAGGATTATATCCGTACCGCAAAAGCGAAAGGATTGACCTATTACAAAGTCGTTTTTAAGCATGCGCTCAAGAATGCGCTCAATCCGGTTATCACCTCTATCTCGGGCTGGCTTGCCGGACTGATGGCCGGAGCTGTGCTGGTAGAACGGGTGTTTGACTGGAAAGGTATAGGCAGCGCGGTAGTGGAAGCACTTGACAATTACGACCTGCCGGTGGTGATGGGAAGCACATTGGTGTTTGCAACCATCTTTATCGTAATCAATATCGTGGTAGACATCATTTACGGTATACTCGATCCCCGTGTACGGGTTCAATAAGTCAGTATCATGAAGAAAAAGATTGTTGCCGGTAACTGGAAGATGAATAAAAATCTGCACGAGTCCATCTTGCTTGCCGATGATATCCGCCAGGGAATAGAACATCTGCCCAAAGCAGGTCTGCCTCTGGTGGTGGTGGCTCCTGCATTTCCTTTTCTATATGCAGTAGCCCAGACATTGGGCGGACAACCCGGTATTGCTCTTGCGGCACAAAACTGCTCTGCTGAGAAAGCCGGAGCGTATACTGGTGAAGTGTCTACCGACATGATTCGCAGCACCGGAGCACGTTATGTGATCCTGGGCCATTCGGAGCGCCGCTCCCTGTTCCAGGAATCAGATGAGCTGGTGCATAAAAAACTCATTGCCGCCCTGGAGGCCGACCTGCATCCGATAGTATGTGTGGGAGAGCGACTGGAAGAGCGCCAGGCCGGAAGACATTTTGACTGCGTCGAAAAGCAGCTTGCTGCAGCCCTGATACCTGCAACAGAAGGACAATGGTCCCGCCTCGTCCTTGCCTATGAACCCGTTTGGGCCATTGGCACCGGAGTGGTAGCGACCACCGCGCAAGCTCAGGAAATGCATGCCTTTATCCGTCAATGGTTAAGCGCCCGGGCAGGTATGGAATTTGCGAAAACCATTCCCATCCTTTACGGAGGAAGTTGTAATCCCGGAAATGCCAAGGAATTGTTTTCCTGTCCCGATGTGGATGGGGGACTGATAGGAGGGGCCTCGCTGCAGGCGGCAGACTTCCTTTCTATCATCAAGGCAGCTCAGGAATAATCATCCTTTTCCCTTCACAACGATTTCAATTCTTTTTACTGTGCACTACCTCCAATTTGATTTTACGATAAAGCCTGCCATTCCCGGAACAGATATCGTTATCTCCGAACTGGCGGAAGCCGGCTTTGAGAGCTTTGAAGAAACAGCCACTGGATGCAAAGCCTGGATACCTGCTGAAATATACAATGCTACCACCTTTGAGGAGATGGCCGTGTGGAAAGACGAAGGCATTCAAATCACCTATCAGGTGGAGCAGATCGCCCCGAAAAACTGGAATGCCGAGTGGGAAAGCAACTTTGAACCGGTCATCAATGGAGATTGTATGATACGAGCTCCTTTTCACCCGGCTGTTGAAGGGTATCGGCACGAGGTAATCATCCTCCCTCAGATGTCTTTTGGTACTGGCCACCATGAAACCACTTTTTTAATGGTAGGCAAAATATTAACACTTGCACTCGCCGGGCAACAGGTATTGGATATGGGCTGTGGAACAGGTGTACTGGCTATATTGGCCAGCAAGCTCGGTGCTTCCTCCGTGACGGCCATTGACAACAATGAACATGCCGTTGAAAACACAGCCGAAAACATCCTCCTGAACAACGCATCTGGAATTCTTGTTCATAAAGGAGATGCACAATCCTTGCAGGGGACTTTTTTCAACTGTATTTTCGCTAATATCAACAGGAATGTCCTGTTAAGTGCCATGGAGCAGTTTGCCCTATCCCTCTTACCAGGAGGAAGGTTGTTGCTCAGTGGCTTTTTTGAAACCGATATTCCCCAGCTTCTGGAATGCTGCAACCAACATGGATTGCAGGAAACAGACCGGGCGTTAAAAAACGGATGGGCCCTGCTGGAAATGCAGAAAGTACCTTCCCGGACTCATTGATTTAATCCACCTACACTATGTCCTTTTTAAAGAAACAATTTCTCCTCCTGTTGGTCATTCTCCTTCCGGGATTGCCAGCCCTCGCTCAAAGCCAGCTGAAAAGCTTTACGGAAGACCCTATCGTGTTTATCAAGGAGCTGACCGATTTCTTTGAAACGTCGGAAAGCAAGGCCGGAAAGGCTTATGTGAACGAACAGTTTCTTCCGGTATGGCAAAAGATGGATGACAGCAAGAAAGCATTTATCTACAAGATGAGCAACGGCATGCTGAAGAAGCGACTGCACACACCCGAATTCCGTAGTCTACTAAATGCGACAATGGCTTTTATCAGTACCGGTCAACCGGAAAAGAATTTTACCGAATGGAACAACTGCCTGGATAAACTGATGGCCGGAAAGGTGAGCAAGCCTTTTGTGGATTTTGTGAATATGAGTGAAAACCTGTTTGCGTCCAACACCTTTTACAAATCGCCTACTGCCGAATGGCGCTCAGAGACCAACGACTACCAGCTGTTTTGCGACAGTGTACCCCATATCGTATTCAAAACACTCAACCTGCATGGGCGTTCCAAAGGTGACAGCACGGCAATATTCAATACCTCAGGCACCTTCTTTCCGACCCAGGGCAAATGGGTGGGTTTTGGAGGACGAGTGAACTGGAAGCGATGCGGCCTGGATGAAAACCAGGTATATGCCGACTTGAAGAAGTATACGATTCTCCTTAAGAACCCGAGTTATGTGGCCGATTCAGCCACCTTTTACAATCAGATTTACTTCAAAGGCAAGCCTCTGTTGGGGAGAGTGACTGAAAAAATAGTGTTTGATGCAACCGAAAAGAACGCCGCTTTTCCCCGGTTCGACTCCTACAGCTCCCGTTATCAGATCAAGAACCTGTTTGAAAATGTGGATTTCGATGGAGGATTCTCCCAGGTAGGGGGCAGGTTCCTGGGGTCAGGTTCCAAACAGGGACTGGCCACGGTGGTGTTTAAGCGGAAAGACAAGAAGTTCCTGGTTGTCCGTTCTACCGGTTTTGTTATTTTGAAAGATAAGCTGACAAGCCCTACTGCTGCCGTTACTTTTTACCTGGACAACGATTCCATCTGCCACCCATCGGTGGACTTTAAATACATCATTGCCGACAAAAAGGTAACGGTATACCGGAGTGAAGAAGGCGCTTCCCAGAGTCCTTTTTCCAACTCCTTCCACAATGTAGACATGTGGTTTGAGCAGCTCACCTGGAAGATCGAAGAGCCCCGGATTGAAATCAGTGCGGTGCCGGGAAGCAGTACCAGTGAGGCGACATTCCGATCACAGAAGTATTACAGAAGAATGATCATGGATAAGTTCCAGGGCATTTCTTCCAACAACCCCCTTGCCGAGATCAAAGAATTTGTGGTGAAGGGCAATGGAAACAAAAAGGAGTTTACCGTGACCCAGCTTGCCGGCTTCCTGAAGCAGAACCCTCAGGACGTGCGAATAGAATTACTTAAATTTTCCTTTTATGGATTGTGTACGATTGACCTGGACAATGACCAAGTGGTGGTGAAAGACAAGTTGTTTAACTATATTCTGAATGCCCAGAACAGACTTGACTATGACATCATTGAATTTTATTCCAACGTTCCCCCTTCGTCCCTGAACGGAAGCATCAATTTGTTGAATTATGACATGACCATCAAGGGCGTTTCGGAGATTCAGATGAGTGACTCTCAGAATGTGGTGATCTACCCGAAGAACCGGGAAATCATCCTCAAGAAAAACAGAAACTACACATTTGCCGGACGGGTGAAAGCCGGTAAGTTCGAATTTTTCGGGAAAGAATTTTCATTTGATTACGACCTCTTTAAAGTAAACCTGAACAACGTGGATTCCCTGAGAATGATTGTGGATGGCAAGGGCTTTGATGCATATGGCAAACCGATTCAGGTGCCTTGTAAAACGGTGATTGAAGATATCAACGGGGATCTGCTCATTGACCATCCGGGCAACAAGTCGGGGATCTTCAGCGCCAACCTGGCACAATACCCGGTCTTTAACAGCAAGAAAGAATCGTTTGCCTATTACGACCGGAAGACCATCCAAAAAGGGGTATATGGAAGAGACAAGTTTTACTTCAAGCTGGAGCCGTTCACGATCGACTCTCTGGATAACTTCTCGAATGCCGGTTTGAATTTTAAGGGAAAGATGACTTCAGCAGGCATATTCCCTGATTTTGCCGAGTCGCTCACCCTGCAACCCGACTATGCACTTGGTTTTGTGCACTCAACCCCTCCCGGAGGATTTCCGATGTACGGGGGCAAGGGTAAATTCAACAGCCAGATACGCCTGAGTAATGAAGGCCTGAAAGGAGATGGAACGATTGATTATGTGACTTCTGTGACAACTTCCAAGAACTTCCTCTTTTTCCCGGATTCAACAAATGCCCGGGCGGAGAAGTTTGATGTGAAGGAGGTGAAAGGAGGCAAGGCTGAATTCCCTACCGTGGCCGCCAGCAATATCTATATGCATTGGGTGCCCAAAAAGGATGTGATGCAGACCTTTGACAAGGATTCCACCTTTGCCATGTTTAAAGGACAGACTCATTTCCATGGCCGGTTGGATCTTACCCCTCAGCTCCTGAGTGGTGATGGTAAAATCGATTTCGGAAATGCCGAAATGAATGCACCACTCATGAAATTCAAACAAAACAAGTTCGATTCGGATACTGCCAATTTTGCACTCAAATCGGAAGAGTTTAAGAGCCTGAGCTTTGAAACGGATAACGTCAAAGCGCATATAGACTTTGACAGCCGTACAGGGGATTTCACTTCCAACGGTAAAGGATCTATTGTCAAGTTCCCTGTTAACCAGTACATCTGTTACATGGATAACTTCAAGTGGTTTATGGATAAAGAAAGCATTGAGCTGAATGGAGCAAAGAAAAATCCGGATGCCAAAGTGGAGGAATATACCGACCTGGACCTGCAAGGACCGGAGTTTATCTCGGTCCACCCCAAACAGGATTCCCTCCGTTTTGTGGCACCTTCTGCAAAGTATGATTTGAAGAAACACATCATTGCAGCAAAAGAAGTAGTCTATATCAATGTGGCGGATGCACGTATCTATCCGGACAAAGGAGAGGTTACCATTGAAAAAGATGCCTATATCAGGCCACTGACCAATGCTAAAATCCTCGCCAATACCGTTACCAAGCACCACAAGATGTACAATGCCAACATCAACATTTTTGCAAAGAAGAGCTATTCCGGTTCGGCCTCGTATGACTATATTGATGAGACAAAAGCCAAACAAACGCTTTATTTCTCGAATGTGCAGGTAGATACTACTGCCCAGACGTATGCAGAGACGAAGGTGGCAGAAGATGCCAAATTCACCCTCAGTCCGCACTTCGACTTCAACGGAAAGGTGAAACTTCTGGCTTCTGAAGAGTTCCTGATTTTTGATGGGGTAACCCGGATTGAACACAGCTGCGAAACCGTTAACAAGACCTGGTTTCAGTTCAAGGCCCAGATCAACCCCAATGCCATCCTGATCCCGATCACAGCCGACCCGACCGACCAGAACGGCAAACCGATTGCCGTGGGTATGATGAGTACCACCGATTCCACCCACGTGTATTCTGCCTTTCTTTCCAGGAGAAAGAATAAGAATGATGTGGAAGTGTTAACCGCGGATGGATTCCTGCTGTTTGATAAAAGTACCGGAGAATACAAGGTATCCAACAAGGAAAAACTGGTGGAACGTAACCTGCCAGGAAACTATGTCAGCCTGCATGTCAATACCTGTGTGCTCTATGGAGAAGGGAAAATGAACCTGGGGGCAGACCTGGGAATGGTCAAGATCACTCCTGTTGGAACAGCCTCCCATTACCTGATTCCCGATTCAACGGCTTTTGACCTGATGATTGCGACCGACTTTTTCTTTGATGACGGATTGCTGGATAAAATAGCAGAAGCGATTACTGCCAAGACAGACCTCCCGTCTACCGATTTCTCCAGACCGGTATATGAAAAGGGACTGAGGGAGCTCATCGGTAAGGAAAAAGCAGACAAGGCCATTTCAGATATCAACCTGTATGGAAAGATCAAGAAATTTCCGGATGAGCTGAAGTCTACCTTCCTGTTTACCGATGTTAAAATGAAGTGGAATAAGAAAACCCGGTCGTTTGTTTCTACCGGAAAGATAGGGGTGGGCAATATCAACAAGAACCAGTTAAACAAGCTGGTTGAAGGGAAAATAGCCCTGGAAAGAAAGAAAACCGGTGATATTCTTCATATCTACCTGCAGGTAGAAGACGGTAAATGGTACTACTTTGAATATAACCGGGGAATCATGACGGCCATTTCTTCGGATGAAGCCTGGAACACTGTGATTAAGAACCTGAAGTCGGATAAACGGGAAACGAAGGGGGATAAGGGGCAGAGCTTCCGTTTTATCCTGGGTCAGCCTACTGCACCTAAATTATGGCTCAAGAAAATGGGATGTGATGGTTGTTAATGGGTTACATTGATTACCTGAAGTGTAAGTTAAGAAAGGTGTCTTCTTTTCAACAGCCGATTGTTATCACTTTTAGGGTGATTAGTGGCCTGTTTTTTAACGGAATAACACTATATTTGAGTTTGAAAGCAATTATTGTCTTACCTTAAAATAAACAATGATTACACCATTAGCTGTTAGCGCACTCCTTTTTGCATACATGCTTGGCTCACTTCCGTCTGCCGTATGGATTGGAAAAATGTTTTACGGAGTGGATGTAAGGGAATTCGGTAGTGGTAACGCCGGAGCCACCAATACGTTTCGGGTATTGGGTAAGAAAGCCGGAATTCCTGTATTGATTATCGACATCCTGAAAGGCTGGATAGCAGTCAATATGACTTTTTACCTGTTGGATGATGCCCCTGGGTCAGAGCCGTATATCAACATGCAGATTGTATTGGGTATCGCAGCCTTGTTTGGGCATATCTTTCCTGTATTCGCGGGGTTCCGCGGAGGAAAAGGGATTGCCACGCTGCTGGGCGTGATGCTGGCCATCCAGCCTGCCGCTTCGGCCATTGCCATAGCTGTGTTCCTGCTGGTCTTCCTGGTATCGGGCTATGTTTCTTTAAGTTCCATGCTGGCAGGTTTCAGTTTTCCGTTTATCATCATGATCTTGTTTAATACAAGCGTGGTGCCCTCTCTGCTGATCTTTTCTTTTCTTATAGCTATCCTGATTCTGGTGACACACCAGAAAAACATCGAGCGGCTCATCAAGCGCCAGGAGAGTAAGACACGACTTCTCCGGAAGAAGGAAGGTGTCCTCCTGAAATGAATTTTTCCTTCCTGATTATTATGGAAACTGCTTGTTTTCTGCATCTTGTGGTCAAATTGTATAACTTTGGAAATTCGTTTTGACCGGTCAGCAAACATTCTGATTTCAGTACTTCTGTATGAATAAAAGGACATTTTCTTATATCATCCTGCTTTGGGGAATGTTCTTTTTCTGGAATCAGCCGGCTCATGCGCAGAATGACGTAGGTTCGGAAGAGGCCTTGAAAAAAGAGGCTCAGAAAGCCTACGACGATGAAGAATACGGGGCAGCCCTTAAGTTTTATCTCCGCCTGCTCAGTTCCAACCTGAAAGACCCGCTTTACAATTACCGCTATGGGGTATGCCTGTTGCAAGCTTCACCCGATAAAGAAGAAGCGGTCAAATACCTGGAAAAAGCTTCTAAAGATCCGGAAACGGAAAAGGAAGTATTCTATTTTTATGGCCGTGCCCTCCAACTGAACTACCGCTTTAACGATGCCATCAATGCCTATACGAAATACAAGACTCTGGCATCCGAATCGAAAGTTAAAAAGCTTCAGATAGACCACCTGATTGAAACCTGTAACAACGGCAAAAATCTGCTCCGTAAAATTTCGGATATACAGGTGATAGACAAAAAGAACCTGGACGAGACGGACTTTTTTCGTTCCTACGACCTGTCTGATATAGGTGGTCGTCTGCTTGTGAAGCCGGATGATTTCAGGACTTCACTGGACAAGAAAAAGAAGGATAACTCCATCATCTTCCTTTCTCCTGACAAAAACGAAATCTATTTCTCCAGCTATGGCAGCAGCGATGAAAACGGGAAGGACATCTATGTAATCAAACGCCTCCCCAATGGGGAATATGGCAAGCCCATTTCCCTGGGTTATCCCATCAATACCGAGTTTGATGAGGATTATCCATTCCTGCATCCCAATGGCAAAGTGCTCTATTTCGCATCCAAAGGGCACAACAGCATGGGTGGCTATGATCTCTTTAAATCGGAACGGAATGAAGAAACCGGAGCCTGGGGCAAACCGGTGAATCTCGACTTCCCAATCAGCACCCCGGATGATGACATCCTGTTTGTGACGGATAAAAATGAGAAAACAGCTTATTTCGCCTCCCGCAGGGTAAGTGAAAAAGGACGGATAGACGTTTATCACATTGCATTGACACGTAAGCCTGTTGATTTATGTGTGTTTCAGGGAACCTTTGTTCCGAAAGAAACCGGTCAGGAAAAGAACGCCAAAATAACGGTGAAGAATGTGGATGTGAACGAGGTGGAAGCGGTAGTCAAAGCCAACGAATCGGCCGGGGAATATACCCTGAACCTGCCAAACGGAGGTAAATTCCTGATTACTGTTGAAACACCTGAAGGAGATATCCAGTCGGACATGCTGATTATTCCACAGCAGTTTGAGACGGTACCGATACGCCAGGAGATTGGTTATGCGGACGCTAAGATGCACATCACCTCTTATTTCGGACAGAGCAATGCGAATGACGACAGGCTCGGACTGGCCATGGACCTGATACGGGATAAGGCCAAGATGGATATAAACAGTGTCAGGGGAACGGTTGACCCGGTGGTGATTGAAAAGACAGATACCGCCAAAACGGTTGACACCGCCACCACCACTCCTGTGGCTGTAAAGAAAAACCTGACCAACGACGACCTTGTACAGATTGCCGACAAGGATGCCTCGGATCAGGAAAAGGATGCTATAGAAGCGAGGGAGGCTGCAGACAAAGCACTTGTGCTTGTTAACGAGAAGAATACCAAGGTTCAGGACCTGACTCAAAAAATTGCCGATGCCAAAGCGGCTGCGGATGCGGCAACTGATCCTTCCGAGCAGCAGACACAGCGATCTCGTGTGGATGCCCTGCAGATACAGGAAGGGACAGCAGAATCGGAAGTGGTAGCGGCGAATAATTTCGCGAACAGCCTGGAAGCCGATGCCCTCAAAAAGCAGAAGGAAGCCGGACTGAGCCGTCAATATGCGCGCGACCTGGCCGTGGCCATCAAATCCAAATCGCCCGATGCCATGGCTAAGCTCGATGCCCAGAAAGAAGCATTGGAAAAACTGAATGAAGAAAAGTCAGGCACCGACGATGCCGTTACCTCCATCCGTAAAGAAGCCGATGCCAAACAAAAAGAGGTGGACCGGGTAAGAGATGAATCGACCCAGATTAAAAAAGACATTACCGGCATGGAGTCGGAAATCGTGAATTTAAACCGGGAAGAAGCGGAAACCAAGAATGATCAGCTGAAGGAAGGATTGCACGGGCAAGTCACCCAACTCAAAGAAGACATCAAGAAAAAAGAAGGCGACCTGACGACGAACGACCAGAAGCTCGGTAAGCTGCAACGCGAAGCGGAAAACCTGAATAACCAGGCCTACCTCGTGCATCAGATGAATGAGCAGATCAAGACCGGACAGGTGCCTGTTGCGACTGAAAGTATTGACAAAGAAAAGCTCCACGAACAAATCAGTTCTTATCACCCGAAGGTAAACGAGCCCCCGGTAACAACGGCTTCGGCTTCTTCCTCTGACACGGCACGGTCTGTTACAGAAATAAAGTCGGACGCACAACCGCCTTTGAATGAAAAAACACAGTCCGAAATCAAACAGCTGGATACCCGCTATTCAGATGTGGTAAGCGCCGCCGGCTCGCGATCGGGAGAACTGGAAAAAGAGCAGGGAAAAGCCGATGCATACAAACAGTGGGCCGACGCGTTGAATAATCGTATTGAGGAAAAAACAACCGAACTCAAGAACACAACTGACAAGGACAGACAAGCTCAGCTGACTGAAGAAATTGCCTTCCTGAACAAGAACCAGCAGGAAAAACAACGCCTCGCAGAAGAAAGCACCCATCGAGCGGACAAACTCAAACCGAAAACAGAGACGACAGCTGCTGTTGCTCCGGTAGTCGCTCCCGACTATTCCACTGCTTTTGCATCCAAATCGGCTGCTACCGATACAATTGCTAATACCGATCAGAAGGAAGCGGCTAAATCTGCCGTTTTGCAGGAATGGGCTACCACCATTCGCAAAGAAGAAGCTGTCAAAAAACAGCAACTGAGCGAGACGACAGACCCTGCAGTCAAAGAGAAACTGCAACAGGAGATTGATGCACTGGATAAAACGGGTAATGAGAAGGAGAGCAACGCAAAAGACCTGCAGGCCTCAGTTGAAAAGCGGAAAAAAGAGTCTACCGCCCATGTTTCTTCTACCTATTCCGAAACAACGTATACCGATCAGTTAGTCGCCGCGAATGCGCTGCCTGCAACCGCCTCGAAAGATTCGGCCAAAGGAGTGGTATACCAGCACTGGGTCGATGCCCTGACCACCGATATTGCGTCCCGTAAGACAGAACTGGCATCCATCTCCGACCCTGGTCAACGCCAGTCTGCAGAGCAAACAATCCATGAAAAAGAAACCCAGCTGGAGTCCAAGAAGGCCGAAGCGATGAGGCTTACCGCCCTTGCCACCCATACGGAGACTGTTGCCTCTGGAACAAAAGAAACCAGTGGAACGGTTACACCAGACATCACACAAACCAGTCCCGTTAACAACCCGGAGAAACAGGCCCCCCCTGTGTCTTCAGCACTTGTCCCTTCCGATCACTCAGCTTCAGTTGCTCAATTCCAACAAAACGACCAGACGCTTGCACAATACATGGCCCAACCAGGCGCCTCCTCGAACGATTCTCTTGCCCGTGCAGAGGCGATGGGCGATGCCTCCAAAGCTTTTTTTGACAAAGCCAGGAGACAGCGTGAGGAAGCAGCACAAAGCACCTCTCCCGGAGAAAAACAGGAAAAGCTCCGTTTAGCGGAAGAAAACGAACAAACTGCTATTGAACAGCAAAACAAAGCCATCGCCTTGTATGCGGCTGCTTATCCTAACGCCAAATTGAAAACACCCGCGTTAATAAAAACACCACCGGTAACCGCCTCCCGAAACGATCAGCCGGTGAGCACTTCCGCCCGGACCTTGCCTAATGATACAGTAAAGACCGACCATGCTACCATCGTCTCCCATACCGAAGACAACCCGCCGGTGAACGACACCGTCCGTACTGCCCATACGGTTATTGTTTCTCATACAGCAGACAACCCTCCGGTATCAAGCTCAACCGAGAAAAAGCAGCCTGTAAACGATACGGTTAGAACGGCACACACGGTCATTGTTTCGCATACGGAAGACAACCCAGTAGATTCTACTGCGAAACAGCCTATAGCAAAAACAGAGGCCGAAACGGAAGTCAGCAACTCGGAAGAATACAAAAAACTGCTCGCTTTAAAAGAACAGGAAGATGTGTTTGAAGAGGCGGTGAGAGCCAATAACCGGAAAGCGGGAGAATACCAGTTAACCGGACAAAACTATACCCGCGAAATGGATAAGATGATGAAGGATACCGTGAAGATGACAGATCCTGCGGAAAAATCCAGCAACATTTCCAAATCCAAAGAATACGAAAGTCAGGCCAACCAGAACTTTGCCACCGCCGATTCTTACCGGGCGAAAGCAAAAGACCTGAACAGAAAAGTACAGGATCTGAAGCGGGCCCAGGAAGAAATACTTGCCAATGTGAATCCTTCCAGGAAAAAAGCAATGCTTGCCTTGCTGGATCAGAAATCCACGCCTGGTACTGCAACAGAGACTTCCTCGGGAGCTGGAGTAGCTATAACTGAGAAAGACCTGCCTGCCGTTGCAGAGCCTGCGTCACGGCAGGCAGGGAAACAACCGGATGCGGTTGCTG
>Ga0206975_1085_pt1 | contig 25810 bp, 15 predicted proteins | sample Alteio_BWOrgHeat_81_FD_152919 | JGI IMG/M metagenome (GOLD analysis project Ga0206975, IMG submission 152919) | Enriched cells from forest soil in Barre Woods Harvard Forest LTER site, Petersham, Massachusetts, United States -... | ecosystem: Environmental > Terrestrial > Soil > Temperate forest >... | reverse complement strand
GAAGCCGAACTCGTTGCGGCGGAAGGGTGGAATTCTACCCGGCGTTGCGGGCGTTGCGTGGTCGAAGTAGTTGCGCGCGTCGAAGGCGGAGTTGCGCACAAACTCGAAGAACGAGCCGTGGAAACCGCTGCTGCCGGAGCGAGTGAGGATGTTGGTGAAGCCTGCTGCTCCGCGGCCGATCTCGGCGGGCATCCAGCCAGAGTTCGATTGGATCTCCTGTACGGCATCGACGTTGAAGTTAGAGAACGTGGCGCCGCCCATCTCAGGATCGCTGACATCGGATCCATCCATTGCGAAGACTGCCTCGACGCCGCGCTGGCCGTTGATGGCAAATTGTGCTGTGAAGTTGGTGGCGCCGTTGGCGTCAGTCATGGTGCCGGCGGCAAGCAACAGGAGCTGGCTGAAGTCACGCTTGTTCAATGGCAGCGAGCTGACGGCGTGGCTGGAGAGCTGTTCGCCACCGGTGGTGGCAGGCTGAGCACTCTGCGCCGCGTCGACCGGGGCAACAGGAGTGTTCGTAATGGCGGCGGTAAGAGGCCTCTGGCCCGAAGGAGCGAGAGTGAGGGCGAGGGTGGAGCCGCCTGCCGACAGATCGACCGGTTCGACGTAGGCAACGATGCGCAGCTGCTGCGCGACCGTCAACATCGATCCCTCCATCGCCGCGATTCTTGCGCGTTATCCGCTGCCAAATCTGGCAACCGGCGCCTACGGAATCCACACATACGCGACCTCATCGAAGGTATATACCGACGCGAATCAGTTTTCCTTCCGCCTGGATCACGCCATTACCCCAAAGGATCAGTTCCTGGCTCGTGTGAACTTTAACAACCTCACCGGCCCCACAACGAACCCCGATCAGACCGCAATCGACCCAACGTTTGGCATTACCTACATCGATCGCCAGCGTAACGTCATGGGCCGCTGGACGCATACCTCTTCGCCGCGGCTCATCTTTGAGTCGCTCATCGGCATCACCCGCAGTACGCCAGGTTTCCCCACGCCCAACCAGGTTGACCCCGCGGTAAAGTTCAACGACGGCACCTACGAAGCCTTCAACTCCGCCGGTGGCTCGGTGATGCAGGCCTACGGCAATCTCTTCCACGGCAGCGAGCAGGTCACCTGGATTCATGGCAACCACAACGTGAAGGTCGGAGCCGAAGCTCGTCTCAACCGCGATACAACCTACTTCGGCACTAGCCCTAACGGCGAGTACGATTTCGGCGGCGGCTCAGCCTATTCCACCGAATTCATCCCCTCCGCAAGTGGCATGCATGATGTGCATCACGGCGAACTGCTTCCTGACACGCTCAGCGGATTTCTCTCCGGCAGCCCCGCGGCCTACACCGTCGCCATCGCAGCACCGCCGTTTTCTGATGGCCCGCATATCGGGCCCGCAGCGATCAACCGCAGTGGGTATACCGGCTATATACAGGACATATGGAAGGTCACTCCAAGGTTCACTCTTGACTACGGTGTGCGCTGGGAACTCTACACGCCCATCACCGAGCGCGCCAAGCGTACCTCTGGCTTTCTGCGCATCGACGGCAAACAGAATTTCCTCGTCAATCCCCAACCCGGTTATCGCACCGACTGGAAGGGCTGGGCGCCGCGCGTGCAGGCCGCGTGGCAAGCCACCAGCAAGATGCAGATCCATGCTGGCGCGGGCATCACCATCATTCCGCCCAATATCTGGCAGGATAACTTCCTCACCGGCTCCACGCCCTTCGCCGTCTATCCTCGCCTTGTCGCGGCTCCCGGCGCACCTGTCGAGTATGGGTTCACCATCACCCCTGACCAGCTACCGACGCCTTATACGACCTCCGGCCAGAAGATCTTTGAAGACGGCGATCCCAAGAAAGTCCCTGCCAACACCGTCATGGATGTGGATCGTTATGAAAAAGAACTCGCGGCTCTCGGCGAAAGCGACGTCGTAAGCGCGCTGAACCTCAGCGGCATCGATCGCAGCTTCGGCAATGCTCGCCTCTACACCTGGACAGCCGGTATAGAGCGGCGCCTCGGCAATCTGACTGGCAACATCAATTATGTTGCCACCGCCTCAAATCACCTGCCGCGTATCAGCTTTCCCAACGCCTATCCTTACGCCAGCCCGGGTTTCGCGCCGGATACTGAATTTAACGAATCAGGCGCAGTCATTGGCGGGTTCGGTGTCGAAAATGTGATTACCGGTACAGCGCACTCCAGCTATCACGCGCTACAGGCTTCGCTCTCAGGTCAGGTGCAGCATGGCGGCCCCGGCGTGCAGGCGAGCTATACCTGGGGCAAATCCATCGACGACACAAGCCAGGTCTTCGGAGGCACAGGATCAACCGGAGCAGTAGTGCAGGGATTCCCGCAGGATCCATACGATACACACCCGGAAAAAGGACCGTCTGCGTTCGATGTGACGAATAGCTTCGCAATGAGCCTTGCCCAGGACCTGCACGGTGAAGACATCGGCTTCCTTCACAGTGTCAGCCGCAAGGTCACTGCTGGCTGGGAGTTGCTCAGCATCTCCAGCATCTCCAGCGGATCGCCCTTCACCGTCTACTCAGGCGTGCAGCAGACCGGCTACGGCTCCAACGGAGTAGACCGGCCCGATCAGATTGGCAAGCCCGTGCTCTCAACCGCCCGCGAAAATCGTCAGGATTACTTTGGCCGTGGCGAAGAGAACCCTTCGTTCTTTTCGATTCCCGTAAATATCCCCGGCGGTTCAGGACCCAACGAAGGGCGCTTCGGTACGCTGGGACGCAACACCTTCCGCGGCCCTGCCTACTATGACTACGACTTCGCGATGATCAAAGACACCCCGTTCGGCGAGCGGAAGAGCGGACTCGAGTTAGTCGATCTCCAATTCCGCGCGGAGTTCTTCAACCTCTTCAACATCGTAAACATGGGGTTGCCGTCCAACATCCTCAACGGCTCCGGCTTCGGTCAGATCAGCAAGACTGCAGGCACTTCGCGTCAGATTCAGTTCTCACTGAAACTGATCTATTAAAGGGGTGCCCCATCCTTCGCGCGCATTTAGCGCGAAGGATGGGAATAGCTAATCACAGCCTGCAGATCAGCAACTCGCGCTCGTAGATCATCTCTGGCGGCAGGTGGTCATGCACCGCGAGAAACAGTTCCTCGTGGCTCATGACCTCCTGCGTCCACTGAGTGCGGTCCACGGTTTGCAACTCGTCAAAAGCCGCGCGTGAAAACTCCAGCCCTTCCCAGTGAATATCGTCATAGAATGGCGTCCACCCAATTGGTGTCTCTTTGCTCAACGCACGTCCCCGCACGCGATCGACAATCCACTTCAGCACGCGCATATTCTCTGAATACCCCGGCCAGATAAAATGCCCATCCTTATCCTTGCGGAACCAGTTCACATGGAAGATCCGCGGTGTCGACGAGAGATTGCGCTGCATCTTCAACCAATGCCTGAAATAATCGCCCATGTGATACCCGCAGAAGGGAAGCATCGCCATTGGATCGCGCCGCACTTTGCCCACCGCGCCGCCCGCTGCCGCAGTCGTCTCTGAACCCATCGTTGCGCCGATATACACGCCCGCTGACCAGTTGAATGACTGATAGACCAGCGGAATCGTCGACCCACGCCGCCCGCCAAAGATGATCGCCGAGATCGGCACGCCCTCTGGATTCTCCCACTCAGCATCGATGCTCGGGCACTGGCTCGCCGGAGCCGTAAAGCGTCCGTTGGGATGTGCCGCAGGCCGTCCGCTCACCTGCCCGATCAGAGGAGTCCAGCGTTCGCCGCGCCAGTCCAGGCATTCCGCAGGAGGCTCATCCGTCATGCCTTCCCACCACGCGCCCCCATCCGGAGTCAGAGCCACGTTGGTAAAAATCGTATTGCTTCGCAGCGTCGCCATTGCGTTGGGATTGGTCTTCGCGCTCGTCCCCGGAGCTACGCCAAAAAATCCCGCTTCAGGATTGATAGCCCGCAGCTTGCCCTCGGCATTCGGCTTGATCCACGCAATGTCATCGCCAACAGTCCATACCTTCCAGCCATCAAAGCCCGCCGGTGGAATCATCATGGCGAAGTTCGTCTTGCCGCAGGCTGACGGAAACGCAGCAGCCACATACGTCTTCTCATGCGTCGGGCTCTCGACTCCAAGGATGAGCATGTGCTCAGCCATCCAGCCCTCGTCGCGAGCGATATTCGAAGCAATACGCAACGCAAAACACTTCTTGCCCAGCAGCGCATTGCCGCCGTACCCAGAACCGTAGCTCCAGATCTCGCGCGTCTCAGGAAAATGCACGATGTACTTCTCGTCATTGCATGGCCAGGACACATCCTTCTGTCCCGGCGCCAGCGGCGCGCCCACCGAATGCATGCAGGGCACAACACGCTTCGTATCCTTGTCGATCTCGGCAAAGACCGGCGTGCCCACGCGCGCCATGATGCGCATATTCACAACCGCATAAGCCGAGTCTGTAAGCTGCACGCCGATCTGGGACATCGGCGAGCCCACCGGGCCCATCGAGTAGGGCAGCACGTACATCGTGCGCCCGCGCATCGCGCCGCGAAAGAGCTGCTTCAGCTTCCGCCGCATCACATACGGGTCTTCCCAGTTATTCGTCGGCCCGGCGTTGTCCTTCGAGAGCGAACAGATAAAAGTGCGGTCCTCGACGCGCGCCACATCATTCGGAGCCGAACGCGCCAGGTAGCAGCCGGGCCACAACTCTTCACTGAGCTTCGTAAACGTGCCCGCCCGAACAAGCTGCTGGCAGAGCATCTCGTACTCCGCCTGGCTGCCGTCGATCCAGTGAATCTGCGCAGGCTGGGTCAGTTCTGCCATCTTCTCGACCCAGCGAATAAGGTGCTTGTTTGTGGTTGGGGGCGCGGCGGTGAGAGTACCTGGACTCATGAATGCCTCGCTTTCCATCGTACCGCGAGACGCTTAGCCGTTGTTAGCTCCTCCATTGCTGATGCTTTCAAGACATCTATAGCTGCCAGAGGGGGAGGGGGGCGTGCTTTGTTGATTAAGCAGCTTAGAATGAGAAGCTTAACCGCTATTTATGGTGCGTTTTGCGGCACATTTGCGACGCTATTATGCGCTCTCCGGCGCGTTGACGGGAGTGCTTTTACGAACACCTGGCAGAAGCTAAGACAGTAGCTGCCACTATTATGCGCCCTGGAGGGGAAATTCAATGCAAGTGGCTCCAAGGTATGCAAAGAGGCGTAGACATGAAAGCGGTATTTGATCATAATGATCATGATGATCGTTATGACAAGAGGTCAAGTATGGTTACCGAGGTGAGCGCAGTCAAATTCCGCCAGAATCTGGGCGAGATGTTGAATCAGGTACAGTACCGCAAGGACGCGGTCGTTGTGACGAAGGATGGCAAGGCCGTTGCTGCGCTCGTCGACGCGGGCCTCTTCGAGCGCATTCGCCGCATGCGAGACCGATTCGACCGCCTGAGCGCGGAGTTTGCCGCTGGATTTGAAGGTCTGCCCGAAGATGAAGTGTTGGCCGAGATTGACGCGGCGGTGGAAGCCGAACGCCACGGCCGATGACTGCGCTGCGAGTTGTACTTGATACAAACGTGATCGTTTCGGGGTTGGCGCGTCCAGCCAGCAAACCGGGACTCATTCTAGAGGCTTGCTTACAAGGCTCTGTAACCCTGGTGCTGTCGCGCTACATTCTTGAAGAAACATTGCGCGTCTTGCCGAAAGTAGCGAAGGAAGGGATGACGGCGGCGAAGATTCGCGATCTGGTCGAGAGCATGCAGTTGCTGGCAGAGGTCGTTGAGCCGTCGGCAGAGATCGAGCCGTTGCTACGGGATGAAGCAGATCAACTTGTACGGACTATTTGATCACCGGCGATAAGGATTTGATGGCGTTGGCCGGGAGCTATCCGATTGTGACGCCTGCGGCTTTTTGGGAGAGGCATGGCGGTTAGCGAAGCATTCCCTCGCACTCTAGAAACCATTCTGCCAATTGGAGAAGGGTTCAATACCTCACTGACCCAGTTTCATACAATGATCCAATGCCACGACCAAAGAAGTTTCCCTCTGAAATCCGTCCGGTGACATCACTTGCCAATTACTTGCGGCAAATTGAAGAGATTCGCAAACAGTGGAAGGTGAAGGATGGGGCGACATCTCGGGGTGATGAAAAGAGACTTTGGTTTAGAGGGCAAGGAGACGCTACGTGGGGTTTGACGCCGAGTCGATGGCGGGAGGCTTACGCAGAAGAGAATGAATCGGAAATGCGATTGGCATTTGAGAGCGCAGGGCGTCAGCTAGTTGCGCTCGATTCGCAGAGGGATAAGTGGGGATGGTACTTCCTCATGGCTCACTACGGTGCGCCTACGCGCTTACTAGATTGGACCGCGAATCCCCTTGTTGCTCTTTACTTCGCTGTTGCCTCAGCAAAAGCTGGTACCGATGCCGCTGTATGGGTTGTCGATCCTTGGCAGTGGAATAAGGTTCACATCCCAAAGCTCTACGGGCCAGCTCTGCCCGGTTGGGAAGAGACTGAGCCCTACCTATGGGAACTTGAAAGCGCGATGGATACTGATAACAGAGACACAAAGAGGAAATGGCCGATTGCAGTCGAACCACCTCATATCGACCGACGTATTACGGCTCAAGATGGACGCTTTATGTTGTTCGGCAATGTCAAGGACATGGTGAGTTCAACACGAGTGAATCCACCAGCGCGAAAGCCGAAAGCAAGGCTGGATAAAATCGTCGTAGCCCATTCAAGGACTGTGTTTATCAGGGATGAATTGCACAATGTCGGCATGAACCAAAAAGTTATTTTTCCTGATCTATCAGGGCTGGCACAGCATATTTGCTGGGAATACAAAGCGACGTGAGTGTTCGTTCGGTCAGTCCCATAAGTCGGCTTGTCGGAAGTGATAGTACGTTCCGAGCGATGGTCCTCCATAAATCGAAGGTTTCAAATTGATCCACTACGAGAAAGGCCGCTCTTCATAAGGAAGAGCGGCCTTTCCCTGTTAGGGAACAGAGGCGGTTAAGCTTTCGCCGGAACCAGATTCCCAAGCCGTTCCTGCAGCAACTCATCGCCGCGCGTCAGCAGCTCATCGAGCGGAAGCTTACCCGCATCCACATCGGCAAGAATCGCCTTCTGCGCCACGTACTCCTTGTTGACGATGCCGGCCTTGGACTGCAGCATGCGCCACGCCTTGCGCCGCTCCACGCAGAAGAGCACAAGCTGCCGCGAGAGCGCGATGTACTGCGGCTCACCACCCGCCTTCGCAGGAGGAAGCTGGATGTAGACGCCAAAGTCCGGAATGAACGAGCGATGCTCCGGATGCAGATAACGCCGATAGACCGAATCCTGCTGCGTGATCCGCACTAGCATGTTGTCCAGCGAAATCATCTTCGGCAAGGCATCCTTCTTCACCTTCTTCACATGGTTGCGGAAACGAGCCTCAGTCGTGCACCAGTGGGCCACGGTGTAGCGATGCGTTTCGCCCGTTACCTTGTCCTTGGTCGAGTACCAGTCCATATCCGGCGCCGGGTTGCCCTTGACGTCGATTGCTTCCTGGTACGTCTCGCCGAGACGCGGGTTGAAGATGAACTCCGGCACGCCGCGCGAGTCGCGTACGCGCTGCGCCTGCGTCAGAGCCATATCGTCGGCCACGCCATGCTCCGGCTGGCAGGTTGTAAAGGACTGGATGAACGCCGTGCCGCGATACTCAAGACCATCCAGAATTGCGCGGTACAGCTTCGGTGCATTCGCCATCGAGATCTGCGCAACGAACGGCGATCCATGTCCGGCCAGGAAGGTCTCAGCGACCGTCTTCTTCTCGACGTTCTTGCCCTGCGTCGCCGTGCCGAAGACGTTCATGTCGTTGCCGCCCAGCATCGGAGTCGAGTCAGAGTTCTGTCCGCCGGTGTTGGAGTAGACCTGCGTGTCGAGCATCAGCACTTTGACGTTAGGCCGGTTCTGCAGAATCACCTTGGAAGTGTTCTGGTAGCCGATGTCGCCAATGCCGCCGTCGCCGCCCACCACCCAGACCTTGGGCAGTTCGACGATCTCTTGATCGGTCATCGTCGCGTCGGTGAAGTGCGTGAACTCGTAGTACTCGCGAGGCGTGATGACATTCTCGTCACGGGTGAGGATCGCATCCGTCAGCCGCTCAGGAATGACCGAACGCCGAGCGTGATCCATGATGAAGCTCTCGCCCATCAGCCAGCCCACCGTCACACCATCCTGGAAGAGCGAATTCATCCACGGATAGGGATGCGGATTGTTCGGCGCAGTGGAGCCATAGACCGTGTTGCAGCCCGTATGCGCGGCCATCGCCATCACACTCATGCCATTGGCCAGGCGTCCATCGATCGGCTGCAGACTCTTGTGGTTAAAGGCTTCCGTCAACAGGATCGCGGCCAGAGCCTCAATGATCTGCAGATCGGTGATCGGCCCGTTTGCCGCCTCATGCGCAGCGATGCGGGATTTGGTGTCTTCGGTGTTCTCGCCGCCAAGCCCAAGAATCAAGTGCGCCATCAACTGCTTCACCAGCGCATATTCTTCCGGATTGCGCTCGGCCAGCGCAGCCAGCCGTGCCGGGCCGTTCTTCTCAAGCTCTCCAGCCTTGGTCATGAAGCGATCGCTCTTGGCGTGATAGACAGGGCGCATGTAAGCCTCGGTCACCGCGGCAATCGCACGCAGCACTGACTTCTCACCGCAACCGGCGCAGGCGCCATCGCCAGATACCAGCGCATCGTAGTTCGAGCGAACCATCAACAGGTTGCGCAGCGTAGCCGTCTTCGACTCCGCAGGATTCGCCGCATTGAAGAGGCCAAGGAACTTCTGCGGAGTATCCGGCAGCAGATCGAGGAAGGCAGTGCCCGTCTCGTGTTCCGCGTTGACGTCTTCCGTCTCGGCCACCATCTTCAGCGCTTCGTGATCACCGCAAGCAGTGACACACGCGCCACAGCCTTTGCAGAGATCCGAAACAAAGATCGAGAAGACGCCGCCCGAACCGGCCTTCTTGCGCTCCGGCGAAGAGAAGATCGCGTTGACCTTGGTGTAGGCCAGCGGAACCTGCTTGATGATATTCGCAAACTGCGTCTTTGCCTTCTCGCTGAAGCCATCAATCTCGTTGGTAACCGAGATCAGAATTTCCGGCAGCGGCGTCTGTGCTTTCTTCGCTACGGCCTCGTTCATCAGCACGCGGGCGCGGCTGTCGATTTCGCTGACCTTCGAGAGCATCAGAGCGCGATCGCTGAAATCGCTCACATAACGCATCACAGCAGTGCGCAATACGGTGTCCAACTCCTGCGAAGTATTGGGCAGAGCCGTATCCGGGCAGGCTGCGATGCACTCCATGCACTGCGTGCAGTTCTCAGGAATGTAAAGCGGCGTCTCGCGCCGTGCGACGTACTTTGAAGCCGTGTCGCCCGTTGCGGCGGCGATCATGCCCATCGCCGCCAGCGGCGTTGCAGGCTGATCGTAGCCATAGTCCGAGCGGAACTCGCGGTCGAAGGTCTCGAGCATGTGGAGCGGATCGCGCTCCGCCTGTCCCTCAGGCAGCGCATGCGACCGGCAACCAGTCGAGCAGCTTGCAGCCGCGCCCGTAGGCACTTCTTCAAGGATCGGCAGCAGCGCGGCACCGCGCAGGCTCGAACGATCAGGAGCAGAGAGCTCGCCGATGTTGATCTCGGTCACCTGCTCAAAGCCCTTGGTCATGACCTCCATGTTCGACTGGATAACTGCATCGCCCAGCTTGCCAAACTTCTTCACATACTGCTTGTAGACGACGTCGCGATACTTCTCCTGCGAAATGCCAAACTCGTCGAGCAGCGGCGATACCGCGAAGAACGCTCCAAGAAACGCGTTGCCCTGCATACGCAGCTGCAGATCGGAACGGTCCGTCGCATTGCGTGCGATGTTGAATCCCGGCAGTGTAAAGACGCGAATCTTCTTGTCCACAATCTGCTTACGGGCCCACTGTGGCAACCGCTCCCAGGCCTGCTCGCCTGTCTCGTCGGACTCCCACACCAGGCTTCCGCCCTCGGCCATGCCGTCCAGCGGATTGGTGTGCGTAAATGCTTTGGGATCGCAGCACAGGACGACGTTCACGTGGCGCAGATCGCAGTTCACGCGAATACGATCCTTTGCCGCCACCATGAAGTAGCTGGTCGGCGCGCCCTTCTTCTCCGAGCCGTACTTGGGGTTGGCGCTGACGTGAATTACTTCCTTGGGATTGCCCAGGTCATCCACCAGCCCGTCGCGCTCAAAGAGCGTGTCGTTCAGGTCGCCCAGAATCGCGCCCAGGTTCTTGCCCGTGGTGATCGCGCCCCAGCCGCCGATGGAGTGGAAGCGAACCGCAACCGCACCCTCAGGCAGCAGGGAAGGCGTCTCCTTCGAGTTCACCTCGTAGGGGTGGTCGATGCCGAGCACGATGAACGAGGCGCCGTCGGCAGCCGTCTTGCCGTCTTTGCGGGCTGTGCCCATGGTCGCGTATTCAAAGGCCGCGATGATGTGCTCGGGACGGAAGTCGCGCGAGCCCAGGCCGTAGGTGCCGGAGAAGATCTTCGGCATCTCAGAGGCTTCCATCGCGGGCACTGCACCGTATTCCGGCTGGCCGGCGTAGAGCATCGCGCCCTGAACAGCCTTGTTAAGCGCGGTGCGAATGTCGCGGCCAAGCGGGTTGTCGCCGGACATGCCTTCATCGGTGCGCTCGAGGATGATGACGTTCTTCTTGCCCTTGAGCGCCTTGACGATAGCTGCCTCGGGGAAGGGACGAATCACGTTGACGTGAATGGAACCGACGGATGCGCCACGTGTCTCGCGCAGATAATCAACAGCGGCTTCGATATTCTCCGCAGCGGAGCCGAGCGAGACGAAGACCGTCTCTGCATCGTCGCATTTGTGCTCGGAGAGCAGCCCGTAGTAGCGGCCCGTCAATGCTGCGAAATCCTTATAGGCGGCTTCGAGCATCTCGAGAATCGGCTCGATGAAGTTGTTACGCCGCGCCACGATGCCCTGCATGTAGTGTTCCTGGTTCTGTACCGGGCCGAGCAGCAGCGGATTGGCCAGATCGATCATCGCTGGAACGCGGCGGCGCTTGGGTCCGAAGAGGACGCGCTGCGCCTCAGTGGGCGTGTCGATGATGTCGTCGGGAGCTCCGAGGAACTCGCGGATCAGATCCGACTCGTGCTTGTAGAAGGTGCGCTCCAGGTGCGAGGTGAGGAAGCCGTCCATGATGTTCATGCCGGGGGTAAGGCTCAGCTCAGTCACGCGGCGCAGGATCAGCGCCTGGTCGGCGGTCTGCTGCGAATCCTTGCCGAAGACCATGATCCAGCCGGTATCGAGCGCACCATAGATGTCGTCATGGCCGCAATGGACATTGAGAGCGTGCTTGGTCAACGCGCGCGCGCCGACTTCCAGCACCATCGTGGAACCTTTGCCGGGGGCGTGATAGTACTGCTCAACGCCGTAGACGATGCCCTGGCCGCTGGTGAAGTTCACCACGCGCTTGCCGCAGACTGAGTGGGCGATCGCGCCGCCCTGGGCCGCATGCTCGCCTTCCGTCTCGATGGCGATAGTATTACGCCCGAAGACATTCAGATTGCCTTCGGCATACGCCTGCTGGAAGAGCTCGCCGCCCTCGGTCGAAGGAGTGATGGGATAGAAGACGCCCGCATCCGCAATCCGGGTCTCGGTATGGTACGCAATGAGCTGATTTCCGTTGGCGGTGATGCGAATGCCGGGGTAACGTGCCCCTTTAGAACCTGCGTTGATGGTCATCTTTTCTCCTCATTGCGTCCAGTTCTGAAGCAGTCTGGAAACTGCCTTGCTCGCTGCTGCTTTGGTGACGAAATCGTTCCGCTCGTATTTAGACGGATTCTATGCTCAGAATGAGCTTTTTGCGGGCCTCAGCCCCAGGTTCCACCAAAGTGTGGAAAAGCCATGCCGTGCGAAGATTGTACGGCTCCGGAAGAGCCAGTAGCAAACAGCCGTGTTACCTGTTGGGATGAGGCTCAGTCCGCGAAAATCGCCCTTTATCGCCTTATGCGTCCAAACCGGGCAGACCCGAGAAACGGCTAAGGCGTCATTTCGCTCACAAGCGGCATCCATTTGCCGTCATACTGCCTTTAGTGCCGGTAAGTTAAAGAGCCCAATGATGAAATATAAAGCCATTCCGGCGGTTCTAATGGCAATGGCCGGCTTTGCGCTTGGCACGGCTCTTATCTCCCGCTCTGCCCTGGCGGTTAATCCTCAGCCGCAAGCCGGAGCGTTTGCGACACCCCTGACAGCCGCGCTCATCGACGACAGCGCTTCCGCCGAGTTTGTCGATGGCTCCGAACGTCGCCTGCAGACCCCAGCCGCCCTTCGCCAGCTCGTCTGGACACGCACCGCTGCTCCCCCTGGCGGCGCCCCGCTGCAATTCGGCAGTTCTCCCCAACCTGGCCCCCGCTATCTGCGCCTCGGCTTTACCGCTCAGGTTCCCGCGGGCTCGGTCCTCGTCCGCGGCGGCGACCAGCTCAGCGTCCTGCGCCCCGGCGCTTCTTACCCCGGCAACCTTGCCGACGATTCCCAATGGCTGCCCGCGCAGCGCATCGCAAAACACCAACTCTCCACCGCTGAGGTCGATCCAGGCGGCTATGCGCTCTGGATTCTGCCGCCAGGAACAAAAACCCGCGCCCTCCGCTTCACCCATGTGGCAACCCAGACTGACAAGAACTACGCCGGCATCCTCAGCGGCGTTTACCTGCTCGCTGATCGCTTTGAAAATCTGGGGCCCGACGCCTCGGTCTTCACCAGCGCCAACGCCGGTTCGGCTCCCCTGCTCGTCGATGAGCAATACAACGACTGGCATACCTGGGACAACGGCCCCACTTTTGCCCACCCTGTTACGCGAGAAACCCCGGAATGGGTCACACTCGTCTGGCCGCAACCCGTTTCACTCCGTGGGCTGGCCGCCCTCTGGGCCGGCTTCGATGCCGCCGAAGCACAGGTATACACCGGTCCTGCGCAAAGCATTCCGCAGGCTGCTCCCGATACCAGCTGGCAGTCTATCGGCGGGTCTCTTGCGCTCCAAAACCAGTATCCGCACGCCCTCGGCATCGACTGGGTTGATTTCGGCAAGACCGTTCAGACGCGCGCTATCCGCCTGCGTATGACCCACATCACTGACGAACACCACCATCAACACCTCGTTGGAAAGACCCGGAACGGCAATCGCATCTGGCTGGGCGAACTGATGGCAATCTCACCGGTTGAGTCCGCGGCGCTCGCAGCGCCGACAGTAGCCGCAGTTGCCGCGGCATCAGGACCAACCCCTCCAATTCCTGTGCATTTCACCCTCGACGCACCCGCCTTCGTCACCCTGGTCATCGACGATGCCAAAGGCAACCGCGTACGCAATTTGGTCTCAGACACTCAATTTCAGGCCGGCCCCAACACCGTCTGGTGGGATGGCACCGACGATCTCGGCCGCACTCCAGACGCTGCCGCTCACGGCGTCTATCTCATCCCGACTCACTTCGTTACGCCTGGCCAGTACACCGTCCGTGGACTCGCTCACAAAGCCATCGACCTGCACTACGAATTCTCCGTATATAACGCCGGAACTCCGGCCTGGGAGACGGCCGACGGCAAGGGCGGCTGGCTAACAAACCACAGCCCTCCGCTGGCCGCACTCTTCATGCCCGCGGACAAGGCCCCGGGCGGCAAACCCCTTGTCTACCTCGGCAGCTATATCAGTGAAGGCGGATCAGGCCTTGCCTGGGTTGATCTGGACGGCCACAAGCAGGGCGGCCGCGGTTGGATCGGCGGTACCTGGACAGCCGCGCCCTACCTTGCGCGCGATATAGCCCCCCGCGTAAATTCCGACAACTACCTTTACGCTGCCGCAGTCTGGGGAGACGACAGAAGAACCGCAGCCGCCGCCATGAACGTAAACCTGCTCATCACGGCGCTCACCTCTCATGGCGAAAAATCCATCCTGAAATACCCATTCACGTGCGGGCCTAAGCGCGACCCAGGCGAAACCGTCGGCCAGAGCTGGGCTGGCCAGATAGGCGGACTCGCTGTCCGCGACAATGTCCTCGTCGTCAGCCTCAAAGGAACTGACCGCTTGATCTTCGTCGACGCCGCAACCGGAAAGACCATCGGCATGGCTGCGGTCAAAGACCCCCGCGGCATCGCCTTCGATGCTCAGGGCAGTCTCCTCGTCCTCTCCGGCACACACCTGTTGCGTTACGCCAGCAGCGGACCCTCAACATGGGCGCAGCCGCAGCAGCTGCCTCAGCCGCAGGTGCTTGTCTCTGAAGGCCTTGAAGACCCGGCCGGGCTCACCATCGACGGCGACGGCACGTTCTATATCAGCGATCGCGGCTCCTCCAACCAGGTCAAGGTCTTCGACACCCACGGCAAGTTGCTGCGTTCTATCGGCCGCGCCGGACCATCCGTCGCCGGTCCCTACGATCCGCTACACATGAATTCCCCGAGGGGCATGGCCATCGACAGTAACAACCACCTTTGGGTTGCTGAAGAGGAATTCCAGCCAAAGCGCGTCAGCCTCTGGACCCTCGACGGCAAGCTCCTCAAGGCCTTTTACGGTCCCGCAGAATACGGTGGCGGTGGTGTGATTGATCCTCAGGACAAGACCCGTTTCTATTACCACCAAATGGAGTTCAAATTAGATTGGCAGACTGGTACGGATACGCTGACCTCCGTCCTCTATCGCCCAGCGAAAAGCGACCTGCAGCCGCCCCCCTACGGTCAACCGGTCAACGTGCTGTACAGCAACGGCCACCGCTACTTCACCAACTCCTTTCTGGGCCATGGCACCAATGGAGTCAGTGTTGGAATGCTCTATCTCGACACCGGCGGCGTCCTTCGCCCCGTCGCAGCGCTCGGTAAAGCCAATGACTGGCCGATCCTGCAGGGCGAGCCATTCAAGAGCCTCCTGCCGCCCGGTACCGACCTTACCAGCCGCACCCCTGACAAGAGCACCCTCTTCACATGGTCAGACCTGAACGACGATGGGAAGATCGAACCCAACGAGGTCTCTTTTCTCAAGACCTATACAGGTTCCATCACTATTGCCTCTGAGTCAGGCGCCTCTGGGCCTGTAATGCTCGATGCCCTGGTGGATGGAAAGGCCATGCGCTATCTTCCGGTGAAGGTCACGGCAACTGGTGTGCCGGTTTACGACCTCCATCATGGCGAAGTCGCAGTCGAAGGCGCGCAGGCACCGGCCGCGGATGGAGGGGGGCAGATGCTGTATTCTCCGCAGGCCATTGTCCTGACCACGGCGCCGCAGCCTTTCGCCCATGAAGGAGTGGGCGGCGTCAGCAGCCAGGGCGCCCGCTGGAGCTACCCGAGCCTTTGGCCCGGCCTTCATCCATCCCATAGCGCTCCCGTTCCCGATCGCCCCGGACTGCTCACGGGAACCACGCGCCTTCTGGGCGATTTCATTCAGGCTCCCGATACCAAGGTCGGCCGGCTTTGGGGCATCAACGCCAACTTCGGCGCCATGTATCTCTTCACGGCTGACGGTTTGTTCGTCACGCAGCTCTTTCAGGACGCGCGTGTCGGAAAGCCCTGGAACATGCCCACAGCGCAGCGCGGCATGCTCCTCAACGACGTCACTTCCAACGAAGAAAATTTCTTTCCATCGCTCACGCAAACCGCTGATGGCAAGATCTACATGGTCGACGGACACCGAATCAGCATTGTCCGTGTCGACGGGCTCGAAACCGTCAGGCGTCTGCCCGATTCGAAGCTTGATCTCTCCACTGCCGATCTCGAAAAAGCGCACAACTACCTGAAAGAACGCGAAGAGGCACGTCAGGGCGGCACAGGCGCGCAATCTCTTCAGGTTGAAATCCGCGCTGGGGCCGCCCCGGCATTGCATGACCTCGCTACGACTCTCAAATCGGCGAACTGGGCAACCGTCGACCATCGCATCACGCAGGTTTACTGGAGCCAGAAACCCGACGTCGTTGAGGCTGCCATCACCATCGCGGCCGGACGTCTTTATGCCGCCTTTCGCAGCAACGACCCCAACCTGCTCCGCAACTCCGGCGCAGTTCAGAACGCGCCCTTCAAGACCGGCGGCGCGCTCGATCTGATGATTGGCGCCAACCCCAGCGCGAATCCCGCCCGTAGTTCACCTGTTGAAGGCGATATACGTCTGCTCGTCTATCAGGTGAACAATCAGACGCACGCGCTGCTCTACAGGCCCGTCATTCCCGGCACAAAGGCTCCTATGCCTTTTTCGTCGCCGGACCGCACCATCACCATCGATCAGGTCCTCGATGTCAGCGATCGCGTTCAACTCGACACCACCAACGGTGTCTATGCCTTCTCTATCCCTCTTGAAACGCTGGGATTGAAGCCCAAAGCAGGAGAGACGATCAAGGCCGACATCGGAATCCTGCGCGGCAACGGTGGCAAGACCACACAGCGCGCCTACTGGAACAACAAAGCCACGGGTGTCACCTCTGACGTCCCCAGCGAAGCGGAACTGACCCCAGCCCTGTGGGGTTATTGGACCTTCAAGTAGACATCCTTGAGCGGGGCGGTTTGCCGGCAAACCTTAAGTGAGCGTTATTGGCCAGCCATCTGTTTCATCGTTGCCTATGGTTATAACTTGAGGTTTATGCCGTTTTCGCCACGGCGTCACCGGCAACAGCATTCGCCATACGAGTGTTGATGCTTGAAGGGGCCGGTAGCAATGTCCAGCACGCCGTCAGTTTTGCCGTCGAATGTATCGTCGAGAAACAGTAGGCCGAATCCGATAACCGCCACGCTCGAGTGGTTTGGCGAGCTGGGGATCTTCGTCTGGACAGTCATCAAGGCCGCTGTCACGCCGCCATTTCAAATTGCTGAGTTCGGCCGCCAGCTCGATGAGATCGGCGCGAAATCGGTGCCGCTTGTCATCCTGGCAGGTTCCGCTATCGGCGTCGTGCTTGCCCTTGAAACCCGATACAGCCTGGTTCGCTTCGGTGCCAAGTCTCTTCTTCCGGCCACGATCGTCTTCGCCGTAGTCACCGAGATGAGCCCAATCATCACTGGCCTCGTCGTGAGCGGTCGAGTCGGCGCAGGCATCGGAGCTGAACTTGCCGCGATGAAAGTCACCGAGCAGATCGACGCCATTGAAGCCTCCGCAGTCGATCCGCACAAGCTGCTGGCCGCCACCAGAATCGCCGCATGCATCGTGGCCATGCCCCTGCTCACTGTGGCTGCGTCATTCTTCGGCATTTTCTGTGGATGGATCACAGCCACGCTCATGGAGCCCGTCAGCTTGATGCGATTCATCAACGAGGGTTTCAAGGGCGCGGCCTTCAAGGATCTCCTGCCGCCCACATTCAAGACCTGCGTATACGGCATGATCATCGGAACCGTCGCCTGCTTTCAGGGAATGCGCACCCGAGGCGGTGCTGAAGGTGTAGGCCGTGCCGCAACCACTTCTGTTGTCCTGTCTTCCTTGTTTCTCATCCTGAGCGACGTAGTTCTCGTCAAGGTTATCCAGTTGCTCTTTCCGTGAGGTATTTCAGAGGTATTTCATCTGCAATGCAGATTTGAGTGAACCATATGCCAGTGAATGATCTTCCAGTGAACGACATGCCGGTAAGTGAAGAGTACAAACCGGCAACTAAAAACTCGTCGGAAGACTCCGAGCCCGCGATTGTTATCGACCAGATAACAAAATCGTTCGGCTCGCAGAAGGTGCTTGACGGCGTCTCCTTCCAGGTTCAGCGTGGTGAAACACTTGCCATACTTGGGCGCAGTGGGACCGGCAAGAGCGTTCTGCTGAGAATCATCGTAGGTCTCGAGCCCCCGGACTCAGGAAAGCCGCTCATCCTTGGCACGAACATGTCGCAGGCTTCCATCGCAGAGATCAATTCTGTGAGAAAGCAGATGGGCTTCCTCTTCCAGCATGCCGCTCTCTACGATTCGCTCACTGTCGCCGAAAACGTCGCCTTTCCACTCATCCATCACCGTCCAAAGATGTCGGTGTCAGAAAGAAGCGACTGCGTCCATGCGCTATTGCAGGAGGTTGGCCTCGAAGGCCACTCCGAAAAGATGCCGTCCGATATCTCCGGAGGCATGCAGAAGCGCGCAGGTCTTGCCCGCGCACTGGCCCTCGATCCCGTAATCCTCTTGCTCGACGAGCCAACCGCTGGCCTCGATCCCATCAGCTCTGGTGAGATCGATGAGCTTATCCTCAAGCTTCAAAAAGAGCATCAGATGGCCTCGATCGTCGTCACCCACGACATGGTGAGCGCCAAGACAATTGCCACGCGCATTGCGTTGATGGACAAAGGAAAAATCATCATCCAGGGAACCATTGAAGAACTGCAGAAAAGCGATGAAGCGTTCGTAACGCAATTTCTTCATCGAGATTTCTAGGAGCCGTTATGTCAAGAACCGCCCGCCTCGGTGCATTCATTGTTGGAACACTTGCCATACTCGCCGTTGGTATCTTTATCGTCGGTAGCAAGAAGTATCTCTTCACCTCGACCTACGAGCTGAAGACCAGGTTCGCCAGCGTAGCAGGCCTCGATAGCGGCGCTGACGTTCTGGTCGGCGGCGTGCACAGCGGCACGGTTAAATCTATTGAACTTCCTCACAAGGCCAGCGATCAGATCACCGTCACCCTTGAAATGAAGCAATCCACGCACGAGATCGTTCGCCAGGATTCTCTCGCCTCCATCCAGACCGAAGGCCTGCTCGGCAACCAGTATGTCGCCGTCTCATTCGGCTCCGATAATAAGCCGGAAGTCAAAGATGGAGACAGCATCGGCAGCGTTCCTCCGCTTGAAATGAGCGCATTGCTCGATAGAGCAAACGGCCTGCTCGGCCAGGGCCAGGAGGCAATGAAAGACATCAATCAGGTAGCCGCGCATCTCAACTCCGTCACCGGCAAGATAGACAGTGGAAACGGCACAGTGGGCTCGCTGGTAAATGACAAGGCGCTTTACAACAACCTCAACGAAACAGCAGGCACAGCGCGCACGGCCGTCGCATCCGCTCAGACAGGCCTCACCGACTTCCAGGAAAACATGGAGGCCATGAAGCATAACTTCCTGCTGCGCGGGTACTTCAAAAATCGTGGCTACGAAGATTCGAGTGAACTGGGCAAAGATGAAATCGCAAGTGCGCCTCAGGCTTCACCCATCAAGGACTTCACCTTCCAGGCCAAAGATCTCTTCGACAAGCGCGATTCAGCGAAGCTCAAGGGCCAGAAGAGTCTCAACTCCGCCGGCGAATATCTTGCGGGCAACGACTTCGGCGTAGCTGTGATTCAGGTTTCCACCGGACCCACCGGCAGCGCTGACACCGAACATACGCTCGCCCAGGGCCGCGCTCTTGTCGTCCGCGACTACATCATTCAGCATTACGGATTCGATGACACCAAGCTCAAGACAATCGCGATCGGGAAACAGTCCGGAGAACCGTCCAAAGACGACTGGGGACTGATCAAGGTCCTGATCTATCCGGCCGGCACACCAATGCCTGCGGACAAGCCGGCAGACTCGACGGCCGGCGCAACTCCCGCCGCCGCAGCCCAGCCACAGGGTCCCGGATCAAACTAGTCAGGACAAACTAGTCAGGACGCAACAATACTGCCGCATTAGAAATTCACTTTCATCGCGATGAAAGTGAATTTCATGAGCGTTATGAGGCAGTTTTTCCTTGGCAGCCCTATCACACTCACTTGTGAGGTAAATTGCGAGATTCGCCTCTCTCTGCGCCCAGAGAACGCAGCCAATTCAATGCTTTTCAGCTCAAGTTGAAATCGAGGAAGACAATCATGAAAATTGCAGCATTTTTAGCTACAGGCGCTCTTGTTTTGGCCAGCGCCAATGTATTCGCAGCTTCAGGTCGTGAAGACTCAGTCGAACGTCTGCACGCTGCAGCCGATGTAATTCGCGCCATCCAGGCCGCGCCGGATCACGGCATCCCGAACTCCGTGCTTGACAGCACCAAGTGCATCATCGTCGTTCCCAACATGATCAAGGGCGGCTTTGTCTTCGGAGCCAAGCATGGCCGGGGCGTCGCCACCTGCCGCACTGAAACAGGATGGAGCGCTCCCGCATTCGTCTCCGTCGGCGGCGGAAGCTGGGGCCTGCAGATCGGCGTTGAAGGCGTCGACCTCGTCATGCTCATCATGAATGAAAAAGGACTGCAGCATCTGCTCTCGAGCAAGTTTGAGCTCAGTGGTGAAGGCGCAGTCGCAGCCGGCCCTGTTGGCCGTCAGGCAGTCGCCGGTACTGACTGGAAAATGAACACCGAGGTTCTCAGCTACTCGCGTACCAAGGGCATCTTCGGTGGGCTCACAGTTGAGGGCGCAGTTGTGGAGCAGGATAACGATTCAACCCGCGCCATCTACGGCCAGGAAGAATCATTCCACGACGTCCTTTCCGGACGTGTTGCTCCCCCACCTGCCGCCGCCGGATTTGAGAACGAAATCACAGCGCAGGCCGTCCGCGCACACGAAGACAACAAGTAGGCTCGCAAAGCTATCAGCAACCGGATAACTGGCCGGGTTCAATCGCCCGGTCAGTTCCATCTCAACTTACAGGAGCAAGCCATGCCGCTTATTCAGGTACTTCTCACCCTCATCGTGGTGGGTGTTTTGCTTTGGCTCGTGAACCGGTTCATCCCGATGCAGTCGACCATCAAAAGCATTCTTAACGGAATCGTTGTGATCGTCGTTGTCATCTGGCTGCTGCAGGTCTTCGGGCTGCTGGGGAGCCTTTCCAACATACGCGTTGGCCATTGACGGCTCATCGTTTGTGCGGCACAAACAACGAAGGATAAGATGCGCATGGCGCCATCTTCTCCTTTTGCCGTCTCCCTGAATGGCGACTTAATCCAACTCGTACTGCTTCGCCTCTAGTTCGGCCCAGCGCGCGTAGAGAGTATCCACCGCGTTCTGCGCCGTCTCTACATCGGCGAGCGCCGCCTGCAGCCGCGCCCCATCGGTTACCACCTCATGCAATTCCAGCACAGCCTTTCTTTCAGCCAGCAGCTCTTCTCCTGCTGCAATTCGAGCTTCAATCGTCGAGTAATCTCGCGCATCCAGATAAGACAGTTTCTTCTTTCCCGCCTGGTTTCCGCTCTCCTGAGAAGCATTGACCGGCTGGCCCGTTGAGACCTCTGCCGCCTTTGCAGCGCCCGCTTTCTGCTCAGCCTGCCACTGCTCCCACTGCGAATAGTCCGCAAAGCGTGCTGCATCCCCCATGCCATCGAGTCCCAGCACCACATTGGATATGCGATCAAGCATGTAGCGGTCATGCGTCACCAGTACCAGAGCGCCGCGATATTCCAGCAGGCTCTCTTCCAGTATCTCCAGCGTCGGAATATCCAGATCGTTCGTAGGCTCATCGAGCAGCAGTAGATCTGCAGGCTGCAGCATCAGGTTGGCAATCAGCACTCGCGCCCGCTCCCCGCCGCTCAGCCGCTCCACCGGCTGATTCAACTGATCTCCGGTAAACAAAAACCGCGACGCCCACGATGCCACGTGAATCACGCGATCCTGATAAATCACTGAATCACCCTCACGCGCCAGCGCTCGCCGCAGCGTTACCTTCTCGTTCAACACACGCGTCTGATCGAAATAGACAATGCGCAGCATATTCGCGAGCTTGATTTCGCCCGCCTCCGGCTCTGTCTGCCCAAGCAGCAGCCGCAACAGCGAAGTCTTGCCGCTGCCATTCGCGCCCACCAGGCCCACGCGCATTCCTGCCGTTATGTTGAAAGTCAGTCCGTTCAGCAGCGTGCGTCCGCCAATCCCAAAGCGCACGTTGTTCAGTTCCACAAGCCGCTTGGTCTGCCGCTCTGTTGCAGAGAAATCGATGCCAGCACTCGACACCTGCGCACGGCCCTTCATATCCTTCAACTCGCCAATCAGCTCATTTGCGCTGTAGATGCGTGCCTTGCTCTTCGTCGTGCGCGCCTTCGGACCGCGCCGCAGCCACTCCATCTCGCTCTTGACGCGATTCTCCAGTGCCTCCTGCCGCTTTGCCTGCGACTCGAGGAACTCCTCTTTCTTCTCCAGAAACTGGCTGTAGTTGCCATGCACGCGCAGCAGTCCATCGGGATACTGTTTATTCAGCTCCACCATCTCCGTCGCGACATTCTCAAGGAAATAACGGTCATGGCTCACCACCACGCAGGCAAAGGCAGCCGCAGCCAGCAGTTCCTCAAGCCACTCGATCCCCGCCAGGTCCAGGTGATTGGTCGGCTCATCCAGCAGCAGAACATCCGGCTCCTGCGCCAGCGCCGCCGCAATCGAAAGCCGCTTCTTCCATCCGCCGGAATACGTAGCCGCAACAGTATTGAAATCCTCAAACCCGGCGCGCCCCAGCGTCTCAGCGATACGGCCTTCCCACTCGCTTTCATGCACGCCGGCTCGCTTCAGAGCCTGCTGCACGACATCGCGTGCCGTCACTCTGGCAGGGAACTCCGATACCTGGGGTACATAGCTCAGTCTCGTCAGCTTGCGCCGCGCCACCTCGCCCTCATCGGTGTCGATCTCCCCGGCCAGCACACCCAGCAGGGTCGATTTGCCTGACCCATTGGGCCCAATCAGGCCAATCCGGTCACCCTCATCGATCACAAAGCTAATACTGCGAAAGAGCACGGTGGCCCCAAAGGACTTCGTCAGCCCCTGTCCATTCAAAAGTGTCGCCACGGGTTTCTCTGCTCTCTACGGAAGGAAATTACCAGCATCTTCGATTCTAAATGTGCAGATTTCGACACTCTGCTTCTTCCCCAAACGTAATCACTCTTTGTATCCATTGTTTTGGGTAGGCATGCCTGTTACCGTGGTCATCAAAGTACTACGGAACAATTTTCTCCCCCGCGTATGTCGTTCAGTAAACAAGGAAACTATCGTTTCAACGAATTCGAGATAGACCTGGCTCACCGCTCTCTTCAGCGCGGAGGGCACGCGGTCTCGCTCAACCGTCGAACCTTCAACCTGCTCGCATATCTCGTTCTTCACCCTCAACAGGTTGTTACCGAAGAAGAACTGACCCACGCACTCGGCGCAAACTCTGAGGAGGGCACCATCAGCCAGCAGATATTCCTGCTGCGCATGGCGCTCAGCGGCGTTGAGCAGGGCGACAGGATTATCGCTTCAACACAGGATCATGGCTATGAGTTCACCCCGCAGGTGACAGAAGTCCCTGTCTATGAAGCCGAAGAAGCCCAGCTTGTTCTGCCGCCGCCCCGGTTCTCAGTTGAAATTACAGACGACGATGAAGAAGCCCCGCCGTTGCCTCCGCGCCGGCAGGATCCGGACACCTACGCAACCAACCGGATCTCCAGCCGTGCTCGCAGTCAGGAGACCAGCTACGAAACAAGCGACGACGACAAGACCAGCGTCCCATTCTTCACCCAGCGACGCTGGCAGATTGTCGCCGTTGCCGCTCTCGTGCTCATTCTGGCTTCTGCATGGCTCTTCTGGCGCCACTATCATCAGCCGCGTACCAAGTCTCTATCGATCTTCGTCGGCAATGTCCAGAACACAACCGGCAACCCGCAGTTTGATCAATCGCTCCGTGCCGCTCTTCTGATCGATCTGCGTCAATCTCCCTATCTCCGCCTTGCCTACGACGGGCGTGCCCACGAGTCGCTCGAAGCAATCACAGCCGACGCGGCCTCTCCCGACGCCGCAACGCCTGAGCAGGCCCGCCAGCTCTGCGCCCGCCTGCACACCGACGTTTATCTAGACGGCGAGATCCATCGCTACATGAGCCAGTACCTCGTCACCGTGCAGGCTTTTTCCTGTGCAAACAGCAGCAAACTCGCCTCAAACCGCGGGATCGCCGGTTCCCCTGACGCAGCAGTCCGGGTAATCGATAAAGTCGCCGCCGACATGCGCATTCAACTCGGCGAATCGCCCGCTGATGTCAGTCGCTACAGCAAGCCGATCTTTCCCGCGGGTTCGGGATCGCTCGCCGCCCTCAAAGCCTATGCTGACGCAACCTTTCTCGCGCAAGCCGGCAATCCTGGCGCCTCAATCCCGCTCTTTCAGCAGGCCATCCGGCTTGATCAGCAGTTCGCCAACGCGTACGAGCAACTGGGCCTCACCTACTCAAGCCTCTCGCAGCATTCTGAGGCCGTCTCCAACCTCACCACTGCCTTTCAGCTTCGCAGCACCGTCGGTGAACGCGACCGCTTCACCATCACAGCCCGATACGCTTACCTCGTCACCGGAGACTTCCAGGCCAGCATCCACAATTACAAGGAAGCCATCGAAGTCTATCCGCATGACACTGTCTTCCTCGCAGGCCTCGCCGATCTGGAGAATCGCATCGGCAAACCGGCCCTGGCGCTCGATCCCATCCGCCGTGTCCTCGAGCTCGATCCCTCCAGTGCCGCCGCCTACGAGATCCTCGCCGGAGCCCAAGTGCGGTTGGGCCAGTTTGAAGCCGCCGCCGCCACCTGCCGCCGCGCCTTCGGCAGAAAGATCGACACCGCGCAGCTCCATGCTTTTCTCCTCCAGACCGCCTTTCTGCGCCTCGATCAGCCAGGCATCGACGAACAGCTGTCATGGGCCCGCGGCAAGCCTGAAGAGCCACAGATCGCCGAGCAGCAGGGCCTCATGCTCCTCGCGCAGGGCAGGGTTAAGGAAGCTCAGCCCGTCCTCATCAGCGTCGCCGAGGCCTATCGCAAACAGGGCCTCAGCGCGCCCGCCAATCGTGTCATCAGTGCGTTGGCCCGTCGTCAGGTGGAGCTGGGCCTCCCCGACCTCGCCCGTACTCAGTTGGGCCGCCTACCGCAAGATGACGAATCACCAGACACCGCCGTTGCCTGGGCAGAGATAGGCGGCGAAACCGAGCGCGCAGACTCCATGCTCCAGCGTGTTCTCGAGGCCAACCCAACCGCGACCCTCTGGCAGGGAATTCGTGGCCCGCAGGTTCGTGCCGCAATTAATCTCAGCCGCCACGAGCCCCAGACCGCAATTAAGGATCTGGAGGCAGCTGAGCCATATGAAACCGCCAGCTTCGATGTCCCCGCCCTCCGCGGCCGCGCCTATCTCGCCGCCGGGCAGCCGCTTCTTGCCGAGGCCGAATTCCACAAAATCCTCGATCACCCCGGCATCGAACCGCTCTCACAGAACTACCCGCTCGCCCAGCTAGGCCTTGCCCGCGCTCTGGCCGCACAAGGAAAACCTGTCGAGGCCAGCTTTGCCTACAAGGTCCTTCTCCAGATTTGGAAAGAGGCCAACTCGACCCTCCCGCGTCTCCACGAGGCTCAAACCGAGTATGGCCGCCTCAGTCAGGCCTCCGCCAGGCCCGCCTCCGCGAAGCGATCCCCAAAGACAAACGGCCAGTAGCAAACCACCCGCACACACCCGGCAAGCCTGCTTTCACACGCCCCTATTCCGATACGTGAATATTGTCTGATATGGTTTCTACCCGGGGGTAGTTCGTAATGAAAATGCACGTGAAAGATTTCGGCGTCCTGTCACTCTGCCTGAGCGCCGCCACTCTGGCAGCCGCACAGCAGCCGCCGCAGGAAGAAGTAAAGATCGACTGGAACAAGACGATCCTCGTCTCGAAATCAACGCCCACGCTTCAGGTCGTGACCAACCCGATGCTCAATCCCGGCGCGCCTATCCACGACGGCGCCTTCGCCGCCCTCAAGTCCCTCGGCGCCGACTACGTTCGTTACGTGCCGTGGCTGCCGTATCCCAAGGTTGCCGTAGCAGAGCTGGAAGCGCCTACCAAAGAAAAGACCTCGTGGGACTTCACCTACATCGACCCCGTCACCAAAGACTTCCTCGCCGCTACCGAGGGGCACTCCACCATCATCAACTTCAGCACCATCCCGGCCTGGATGTTCAAGACC
>Ga0206975_1084_pt1 | contig 25927 bp, 26 predicted proteins | sample Alteio_BWOrgHeat_81_FD_152919 | JGI IMG/M metagenome (GOLD analysis project Ga0206975, IMG submission 152919) | Enriched cells from forest soil in Barre Woods Harvard Forest LTER site, Petersham, Massachusetts, United States -... | ecosystem: Environmental > Terrestrial > Soil > Temperate forest >... | reverse complement strand
AAGAGTAAAAAGATCTCCTTTCATTCAGGTGAAAAGTTGACGCTAGATCTTTTCAAAAAGATCGATAGCGCCCTCGCTAAAACCCTCGTATTTCATGGCCAAGGGATCAAAATTGAGGAGCATGAAAAAGCAGCAGTCGCTCAAAAGCTCGTAGGCTTCCTTCTCTGTCAAAACTCCCTGCCAACGAGCGAAATCAATATGGATACCCTAAAAGCAGTTCTTCATAAGAAAGATCCGGCTCTGCTTCAAGGGTTCAGAGATGAGCTACAAACAGCTTTAAGAGGTTGCATCAGCGTAGACAATCTGCCTATCGATGAAAAAGAGGAGATCCTCTTAAAAACCTACATCGGAAATGTCCTCTCCCTTCTTCCCTTTGCCTATCCGGAGGAGGGGTATAAGATTGAAATCCCTCAAAAAGTGGATGGATATTGGGTTCTGGTCGAATATCGGGTGGATAAAAAAATCAATCTTACTCCTGAATGGTTCTCCTCTCCCCTACCCGCTTATGGACTTTTGCCAACCGATGGAAAAAGACCTCCTATTCTACTCTGCTTAGGGACCACCTACCCAGCAGGCGACGGCTATGTCGCAACCCTTCTCTCAGATTTCACCCCCGGTATGTCCACCGGCCACGCCCCCTATTTGTTGGGTAAAAAGGCAATTGAGGAGTGGATCCAAGATAAGTCGAACATTCAGCTCTATGGCTTAAGCCTGGGCGGTGCGACATCGTTCCACATTGTCCGCAACCACCCTGATAAAATCGGGACAGCCGAAATTTTCAATCCTCCGGGCCTGTATGGATGGGATTGGAAAAAAGAGTTCGCTGGAGAGGACCCCAAGATCAACGTCTACACCCAAAAAAATGACCTCATCTCCTCCATGGGCAGCTTCCCTACCGGTGAAAATGTCGCCCTTTATGAAGTAGTAGGTGGCCCAGAGGGCAAGGGTGAGAACCCTCTATTTGCCCACTGCAGAGCTCACTCCGGTATGGACGATGTCACCATCTTGAAATTGGACCCAAAAGTAGAGAATCGATCCATTACCCGCATTGCCCTGACAGTTCTCCACGTCATTTTGGGACCCATTGTCATGTTCCTCCCAATTTTGATGGCCCATCTTCTGATAAAGCTCTTGACCTTGATTGCCAGGCTCTTTGAACTGCCATTGAAATTGGTTGATCATCTTAGAGCTCCCCCTAATGCCTTTACGGTTGATGCTTCCAAAAAAGTCTAACACGATCTAAGATACATCCATTTGTTACTCTTTTTTCCTCTTTATGGTTCATAAAAAAATATATATAGGCGCCCACACCTCTATTGCCGGCGGAGTCCACCACGCCCTCTTACACGGCAAGGAGATCGGAGCCACCACAATTCAACTGTTCACTGCCAACCAGCGGCAGTGGAAATCCAAAGAGATCCCCCAGGAGGAGATCGACCTCTGGCATAAAACGCGCAAAGAGACTGGCCTTGACAAGATCATGAGCCACGACAGCTATCTAATCAACCTAGGCTCCCCCGATCCTGAGAATTTGGCAAAGAGCAGAACCGCATTTAAACAGGAGATCAAGCGCTGCCTTGCCCTGGATTTGACCTTCCTCAACTTTCACCCCGGCGCTTCTGTCAATGATGACAGGCAGGTAAGCTTAGACCGTGTTGTTGAGAGCCTATTGGAAGTAAGACCTCTTGTAGAAGAGAGCGGACTTACCCTCCTCATCGAAACAACAGCGGGTCAAGGCTCCTCCCTCGGATGGAATTTTGAGGAGATTGGCTACCTCACCCATAAGTTAAAGGGGAAGCTTCCCATTGGGGTGTGCATCGATACCTGCCATATTTTTGTCGCGGGGTACGATATCCGCTCTGAAGAGAGCTGGAATGCCGTCTTGAAACAGTTCGATGAGCAGATTGGGCTCTCCCTTCTAAACGCCTTCCACATGAATGATTCTGTACACGACATTGGGTCCAAAAAGGACCGTCATGCCGACATTGGAGAGGGAAAAATCGGATTGGAGTCGTTCAAGGTGTTGATGACCCATCCTAAAACCAAGTGGATCCCCAAATACCTGGAAACCCCCGGCGGACACGAGCGCTGGACGAAAGATATCCATCAATTAAAAGCTATTGCAGAAGGAGCTTGAGAACGTGAAGCGGACAAAAATTGCAGCCCTGCGAAAAGGGGGAGACGAACTTCTGGGCCAAGATATTCTTGTCAAAGGCTGGGTAAGAACTCTTCGCAATCAGAAAAATTTCACCTTTATTGAGATTAACGATGGGTCGAGCTTTTCCAATTTGCAGGTGATCGCCAATAACGACCTCCCCAACTATCTGGAGCTCATCGAAAAGCTCTCCACAGGAGCCTCTCTCTCTGTGAGGGGAAAGGTCGTTCAAAGCCCCGGAAGCAAACAGCACCACGAGCTTCAAGCGTCGGAGGTAAAGATCATTGGAGAGTGCAGCGCAGATGAATACCCCCTGCAAAAAAAGCGCCACTCCTTCGAATTCTTAAGAACGATTGCCCATCTGCGTCCCCGCACCAATACAATTGGGGCTGTCACCCGCGTCAGGAACACCCTGGCCTATGCGACCCACCAATTTTTTCAAAACCGCGGCTTCTTGTATGTCCACACCCCCATCATTACTGCCTCTGATTGTGAAGGGGCGGGAAAGATGTTCCAGGTCACGACCCTGGAGTCGGACAATCCCCCCAAAAATGACCAGGGGCTGGTGGATTACTCTGTCGATTTTTTTGAAAAAAAGGCCTACCTCACAGTTTCAGGCCAATTGAACGGGGAGATCTATGCCTGCGCCCTCTCAGATATCTACACCTTTGGCCCTACCTTTAGAGCGGAAAACTCCAATACCTCCCGCCACCTGGCTGAATTCTGGATGATCGAGCCTGAAATGGCCTTTGCCGACATCATAGACAATATGGAGTGCGCAGAGAGCTACCTGAAGTATGTATTTTCAAAGGTGTTGGAGGAGTGCCCTGAGGATATGGCCTTCTTCGACCAGTTTATCTCCAAAGGGGTCATCGACAGGCTGCGCCATGTGGTCGATAATCCTTTTGAAAGGGTCACTTACACTGAAGCTGTAGATATTCTCAAGAAAACATCGAAGAAATTTGAGTACCCTGTCGATTGGGGCTGCGATCTTCAATCGGAGCATGAGCGCTATCTATGCGAGGAGCATTTCAAAAAACCGGTCATTGTTACCAACTATCCCCAGGCTATTAAATCTTTCTATATGAGAGCCAATGAGGATGGCAAAACAGTTGCTGCCATGGATGTCCTCGTGCCCTCTGTCGGAGAGATCATAGGCGGAAGCCAGCGGGAAGAGCGCTTCGATGTACTTGAAAAAAAGATGGTGGCGATGAATCTCAATCCGAAGGACTACTGGTGGTATCTGGAGCTGAGGAAGTACGGAACCATCCCCCATGCCGGTTTCGGCGCAGGATTTGAGCGGCTCATCCTCTTTGCTACGGGCATGGAGAACATCCGGGATGTGATCCCCTTCCCCCGCTACCCCGGCCACGCCGAATTCTAAAGAATATAGTCGATTAAATTTGAAATGATAATTTTCACCGCGTCAAAGCTCTCGGGCTTTCACGCCGGTCAAAATTATCATTTCAAACTTAATCGACTATAGCTTCAGGTTAGATAGAGAAGACGTAAATTCCTTTGTATTTATTATCATCAAAATACTTGAAATTAGTTGGGTTTATACAATCCACTTCGACAACGCAGATATCGCCATTCTGAAGCATGAGATTACGAATACTTGATGGCACTCCCTGCGCTAAAGTATCAGTTCTCTTTGTAGGAATGGTTTTATTAGCCAACACATAGCGTTTATCTTCGGTTTCATGTAAACCATTGTCATCTGTTCGAATCCAAAAGACATAGAAATTCTTGGCAAGATCTTCTTTTTCTATCTTTCCCTGTTCTACCATATTAGCCATAGTCTTTCTGATTTTTTCGAGTTCGAATGGTTTATCTGTCATGCAATAAATCTGATGTTCAGACTTTGCATCGGTCTCGCATTTGGATGAGCAATAGGTGGCATTATTGCAAACTTGGCAAAAATGAAGATGGGTCTTTTCAACGGTCTCTTCCAACAGCATCTTTTTCTCAGAAGCTTCAGTTGAGCTTGAATTGGTTTGATCGATATCCCCTGCTTTTCCGCATTGAAAACAAGCATTTTGAATTTTTACCGGGCTAGATCCAAATATAGTAGAGAGCATCTCTTACCTCCGTTTTTTGTTTCATTTTTGAAAAATAGAATATTAGAACAATAGTGTAAAGAAATTATTAAGGAGAAAATATGTAAATACCCTTGTATTTAGGATCATTGTAATTGATTGTAATATCGACGCTAAGTCCTGGAATATTGACTTCATGCACTGTATTCAAGCAAGCGACATCGATGATGTATAGATTATTTTTACCGGCTGTGAGATGGTAGAGCCCATGTTTAAATTCATCGGTTGAGTGAATAGACCGTTCAACAAGACAAGGTTTCTTTGCCAAGACGTAATGTCCATCTTTTTCACACACTCCATTTTTATCGGTTTGCAGCCAGACGACGCAGTAATATTCTTTAAACTCATCTTCTTTTACAATTTTTTGTGCAAATAGTTCAGCAAGAGTTCTTTTAATCTTTTCTATATTGAGGGGCTTCTTTTCAAAGCAAAAAACTTTATGGTCAGGCCAAGCGTTTTTTTGACACTCTTTTGAACAATAAGTGGCATTGCCGCATCTGCCGCAATAGAGGAGGACAACTTTTTGAACCTCATCTTCTAGACGTTTTTTTTTATGAGAATTATTACCAGACTCAGACCTGCTTTCATGATGGGTACCGATTGTTTTACCACATTCGAAGCAGGCATTTTGAATGCCAATAGAACTTGTTGTATACACCTTTAACCTCCTTTTTCACATCAGGATAAAAAAGAAGTGTTAAGTTTTCGTAAAGAAAAAACCTCTATTTATTTAGAGAATTGCCCACTGCAGTTTGGCCTTCTCTCTGGAAAGAAAGAGCGACACCTGTTTGATAGCCTCTTCAGCGACGATTTTCTTTTCAAAATGGGCAAGCTGAAGGGCTTTATATTTTTTTGTCTGATTGACAGCACCTGAGAGGTGGTCGACATTGAAAAGCTGGATTCTTTTTCCGCACCTATTGCCTATTCTGGGATCGATATTGCGCGGTACAGACAGGTCGATCAAAATTTTATTCTCGCTCTCATCAATATCCTCCGTTTTAATGAGATAATCGGAGGCCTTTGTTGCGCATAGAATGACGTCGTAATCGATCAAGGCATCCTTCATTCTCTCCCAGTTTAGAATCTTCATGCCATATTCCCATCCCCACTTTTCTGCATTGGCAAGAGATCGATTGCAAATCGTCATCTGATGGATTTTATGGGACTTGAATTCATGAAGAATCTTTCGGTTAATCTCCGATGCCCCTACAAAAAGAAATCTTCTTTTTTGGGGATCTCCCAATAACTGGGCTGTTTTTCTTAAAATAATCTCCCCCATAGAGGGAAATGCGCGAAAGCTAAGCTTTTGACTGAAGGAGCTGCGGATCTGTTTGCCAATTTTGAGGCATTTCTGAAATAAGAAGTGGAGTTCAGAAGATAGAGAGTGGTTGTTAGAAAAATTTTCATAGGCTTTTTTAACCTGTCCCTGAATCTCGGTTTCAGCAATGAGCGCGCTATCAAGCCCCGAAGTCACCATAGCCAGATGGATAAAACACTCGGTTCCAAAATAGCTATAGACTTTATGCTCAAACTCTTCGGGAATATCATGGCGCAATACTGAGAGTAGATAGCAATGGATTTGGGAGAGATCTGAGGCGTGAAAATAGATCTCAGTGCGGTTGCACGTGATAAGGAGTACATAGGAAAGCGAGGGATGAAGAGAGAGAAGAGGATCAAATCTGCGCTGGCAGACCTTGGCAAAAAATTCTCGAAACTCTAAATCAGCAGATTTATGATTGATGCCAATGACGCCGATTTGCATACTTGCCTTGCGAGTGACTTTTTAGATATAGTCGATTAAAACTGAAATGATACATTTGGGCCAGCGCGAAAGCTCCCGCGGTTAAATGATCGTAAGTGACCCAATATTAACAATATGGGGTTACTTACGATCATTTAACCCCGGGACTTTGGCGCAGTCCAAATTGTATCAGTTCAATTTTAATCGACTATACCCTTCGAATTAGTTAATCTAACCAAACCACCTGTTTGAAACAAGATGATTAAAAAAAAATATGACGAAAGCGCGATTCAGACCGTCGATGCCCTGACGCATATCAGGATGCGGTCTGGTATGTACATCGGAAGGCTGGGAGATGGCTCCCACATCGATGACGGCATTTACATCCTTCTGAAAGAGGTGATCGATAATAGCGTCGATGAGTTCATCATGAAGAATGGCACTAAAATCCTTGTCACCTTTGATGCCAATAAATCGCAGCTCAGCATCAGGGATTACGGAAGGGGAATACCGCTCGGCAAGGTCATTGAATGCGTTAGCCAGATCAATACCGGGGCAAAATACAATGACGACGTATTCCAGTTCTCTGTCGGCCTAAATGGCGTCGGCTTGAAGGCGGTCAACGCGCTCTCCAGCCACTTTCTTGTCAAAAGCTATCGAGAGGGGCGCTGCTTTGAAGCCCATTTCTCCAAAGGACGCCTTCTGAATCAGAAAGAGGCAAAATCGAATGAGCTCAATGGCACCTTTGTCGAATTTATTCCCGATCCTGAAGTTTTTAAGAAATACAAATTCCATGAGGAGTTTATCCGTAAAAGGCTATGGCACTACGCCTACTTAAATACAGGACTCACCCTCTTTTTTAATAATGAGGCCATCCAATCGGAACATGGACTCTTAGACCTCCTCAATGCCGAAGTGACCGAAGACCGCCTTTACGAGTCTGTCCACTACCGCGGAGAGCATCTGGAGTTTGCCTTCCTGCATACGCATAGCTATGGGGAGAACTACTTCTCCTTTGTCAATGGACAGTACACTTCAGATGGGGGAACCCACCTCTCAGCCTTCAGAGAAGGGCTTTTAAAAGGGGTGAACGACTTTGCGAAAAAAAATTTTCAGGGCGTGGATGTCCGCGAAGGGATTGTCGGCTGCGTACTGATCAAGGTCAAGGATCCCATTTTTGAATCCCAGACCAAAAATAAGCTGAGCAACACCGATATCCGGGCAGGCATCGTTCAGGAGACGAAAGAGGCCACTCAACAGCTCCTCTATAAAAATCCCGAGACCGCTAAACGGATTCTTGAGCGCATTGTCTTCAACGAGAAGCTGCGCAAAGAGCTCTCTGCAGTCAAAAAGGAGGCCAAAGAGAAGCAGAAAAAGATCTCCTTTAAGATCCCGAAGCTGAGGGATTGCAAATTCCATTTCAATGAAAAGTCGCTCTATAGTGAAGACACCATGATCTTTTTAACAGAGGGGGAATCGGCAAGCGCCTCGATTGTTGCCTCTAGAGATCCATTGAAACAGGCGGTCTTTTCTTTGCGTGGAAAGCCTCTCAATGTGTATGGTATGAAGATGGACCAGCTCTATAAAAATGAGGAGATGTACAACCTCATGAGCGCTTTGAATATTGAGGAGGACATCGCCAATCTGAGGTACAATAAGGTCGTCCTTGCCACCGATGCCGATGTGGATGGAATGCACATTCGCAACCTCTTGATCACCTTCTTTTTGACCTATTTTGAATCGCTCGTGCTGAATGGCCATCTCCATATCCTGGAAACCCCGCTCTTCAAGGTCCGCAATAAGGAAAAAACATTTTACTGCTTCTCCGACGAAGAAAAAGAGGAGGCTATCCGTTCTCTCAGCAAAAAGGGGGATAAGCAGGGAAAGACCGAGAGCAAAACAAGAATGACGGGCATCGAAATTACGCGTTTCAAAGGGCTCGGAGAGATCTCCCCGAACGAGTTCAAGCAGTTCATCGGCCCCGATATCCGGCTAATCCCGGTGACGATCAACTCCCTCTCCGATATTAAACCAACTCTTGAATTTTACATGGGTAAAAATACCCCTCAGCGCAAACAGTTCATCATGACCAACCTGGTCCATGAAGATGAAATTGCAGAATCTACTTAATTGGGCACATTTCAATGGAAGACCTAAAGAACCTATTCAAGTCCAACTATCTCAAATACGCCTCTTATGTCATCCTGGATAGGGCTATTCCCGACGTCGTAGATGGCTTAAAGCCGGTCCAGCGCCGAATTTTGCAGACCCTCTTCCTCATCGATGATGGCAAGCTGCATAAAGTGGCCAATGTGGTAGGACAGACCATGGCCTTACACCCCCATGGCGATGCTCCTATATACGAAGCTTTGGTCAACTTAGCCTCTAAAGATTTCTTCCTCGATATGCAGGGAAATTTTGGCAATCTTTATACGGGAGATCCCGCTGCTGCCGCTCGTTATATCGAAACCAGGCTGTCAGGCCTTGCCAAAGAGACCCTCTTCAACAACGACCTCACCCACTTTCTTCCCTCCTATGACGGAAGAAATAAAGAGCCTTTAGCCCTTCCCGCCAAGATCCCGGTCCTTTTGATGCTGGGCGCTGAGGGCATTGCGGTGGGCATGTCGACAAAGATCCTTCCCCATAATTTCACAGAGGTTCTTGAAGCTGAAATCGCCCTACTCGAAGGTAAGGATTATACACTCTACCCCGATTTTCCCACAGGGGGAATCATGGATGCGAGCGAATACAATGAGGGGCGGGGCAAGGTAACCCTGCGGACAAAAATAGAGGTCAGGGATGATAAGACCTTAATCATTAAAGAAATTTGCTATGGCACCACGACGGAATCTTTGATCCGCACAATCGACGATGCCGCCAAAAAGGGAAAAATTAAGATCGAGTCCATCAACGACTATACTGCGGAAAAAGTGGAAATTGAGATCAAGCTGCCCCGCGGCCAACACGCTGATGATATCATCAAAGCTCTCTACGCCTTTACCGATTGCCAGGTGGTTTTACACTCCCAATTTCTAGTTATTAAGGAGAAATTGCCCTGGGAGACCAATGTCGGAGAGGTGTTAAAATTCCACTCGGAACTTGTACAGGGGTATTTAAAAAAAGAGCTGGAGATCGAAGCCCACCACCTCATGGAAAAGATCTTTGAAAAGACGCTCGAGCAGATCTTTATTGAAAACCGGATCTATAAAAAAATCGAGAATATCGCGACCTATGATAAGATCCATTCTGTCATTGCAGAGGGGCTTGTGCCATTTCACTCTCAGCTTTCGAGAATCCCTACAGAAGATGATCGTGAGCGGCTGCTCAATATTCCCATCCGCCGCATCTCCCGGTTCGATATGGAAAAAAATCAGGATGACATCAAAGCGCTCAATGAAAAGCTGGCCGATGTCCAAAAACAGCTCAAAAACATCAAAAAGGTCACCATCAAATATTTGCAAGCTCTCATTCAAAAATATGGGAAGAGCTATCCGCGTATGACCGAAATTCAGGCTATTGAAGAGCTGGATGTCAAAGCTATCTCCACCCGAAAGATTAAGGTCGGCTATGATGAGGCCACCGGCATGCTGGGAACAAAGGTCTCCTCTCCTGTCTTCGTCGAATGCACCAATTTTGACAAGCTTCTCATTGTGTATAAAAACGGAACCTTTACTGTCATCAATATCCCTGAAAAGCAGTATATCCACCTCCAAGACTCCCCTGTTGTTTGGTTGGGGCCTGCGGATAAAAAGACTGCACTCAACGTGGTCTACCAAGACATAAAAACCCATTTCCCCTATGCCAAACGGTTTATCGTCAAACAGTTCATTCTAGAAAAAATTTACAATTTCCTCGATGAGTCAATGAGCCTGGAGTTTATCTCCAGTAGGCCAGAGCAAATTTTGAACCTTGTCTACAAGCCTAAGGGCAAGCAGAAGGCCCCTGCCCAGGAGTTTAACTTTGATGATATCGGAGTAAAAGGCGTTACCGCAAAGGGAATCCGCATCGCCAACAAGGAACTTGCGAGAATTCAATTACTTCAAAATGATGATTCAGAATAAAATACCGGAAAAGATAAGCTCGGCTTTGTACAAAGCCGAGATAATAACCCAGGAATAACGATGGCACTTCTTGAAACAAGCGGTATTGGAGGCTCAGGAGCAAGTTCACTCCAGCCCACGTCTACCAGTCTTACCCCTGCGAGTTGGGAGGTCTCTATCCATACTCCCGTAAGGACTTTGGCTGATTTAAAAAATGTCCTTATTGAACATATGGGGGAAAAAAAGGGGATGCAGCTCTACAACTTTTTCCTCTCCTCCATCGTAACCGCATCAGTTACACAAATGCAGCAGAGCTCACAAGCTGCCGATCAAGCTGCCAAAGGAATGAGTGACACAAGCTCCTAGTCTTTTCTTTACTGTGAAACTTTTTTTGGGGCTCTCGCTCTCAATCGAACAGAGAGCCCTCTTGGATAAGATTAATCCTGTTCTGCGAGGCTGCTTCGTCAAAAATAGTGAGGATCCTGTCTATTTGACAGATGTCCAGTGTGGCCTCCAACGCTATTTGGGAAAATATGTCCAAACCCCTTTTGTTCTGAAGGATTTGGACCCACTCGAGCTCAATATCATGAGTTTAATTAACAAAGTGCTCCCTCTGCACCAGTTCCCCCCCCAATCCCTTCAATTAATCCCCCTGATTTCAGATGAATACAGCGCCATTTGAATCTGAACCCCTTGTTGTCTCCAAAGAGGAGGAGGGCCTAAGGCTGGACCGCTTTCTAGTTCTGCGCTTTGAAAAACAGTCCCTTGAAACACTTTCAAGGACCTATTTTCAATACCTGATTGAGGAGGGCCTTGTCCTCTTGAATGGACAGCCAAGCAAGAAAAGAGTCCTCGTGAAAGAGGGGGATGAGATCGAAGTAGAGTTTGCCCTTACCCCTGAGATCTCCCTCTCTCCAGAACCAATTCCATTGAATATTATTTATGAAGATGACGATCTGCTCGCGGTCAATAAACCAGCTGGAATGGTTGTCCATCCAGCTCCAGGCCATTGGAACTCCACCTTTGTCAATGCTCTCCTCTACCATTGCAAACAGCTTCCAAATCAGGGCTTAAGACCAGGAATTGTTCACCGGTTGGACAAGGATACTACCGGGCTTCTCATTGCAGCAAAGAATGAAGAGGCGCAGCGGAGGCTAGTCGCCGCCTTTGCAGCTAAGGAAATTGAAAAAGAGTACATTGCGATCTGTATAGGGAAGGCGCAAGAGTGTCAAATTGAAACCAAGATTGGACGCCACCCCTTTAAACGCCAAGAAATGGCAGTCTTAGACCTTGAGGATGGGAGGGGGAAAAAAGCCACAACAATTTGTAAATTAGTAGATTATAATCAACTATTCAGTGTGGTTAAACTCTACCCTCAGACAGGAAGAACCCATCAATTGAGAGTCCATCTTAAATACCTTAAGACCCCGATTCTTGGCGATAACCTCTATGGAAATCCGACCATCAATAAAAAATGGGGGGTAGAACGGCAGCTTCTCCACGCCTACCGTTTAAAAATGCACCACCCTATGACAAAAAAAACACTGGAGCTAATCGCCGATCTTCCCCAAGATATGGAGACTTGGATCCAAAGAATCAAACATTAGACTTATGCGCCTTCTTATTCAACGGGTTAAACAGGCTTCAGTGACCGTCAATGGACAAGTCACGGGGCAGATTGGAGCAGGTCTCCTCGTATTTATTGGAATACATCGAGATGACACCCCCGATAAAACACTATGGCTTGCAAAAAAACTAATTGGCATGCGCATCTTCAAGGATGATCAAGATAAAATGAACCTATCCATTGAAGATATTGGAGGCAAACTCTTGGTTATCAGTCAGTTTACACTTTACGGCAACTGTCTTAGCGGCAAAAGACCCGATTTTCTTGAAAGTGCCCTCCCCGAACCCGCCTTCCTTCTCTACGAAAAGTTCATCAGTGAACTCAAAGAGCTCTCCCATTTGGAGGTCCACACCGGCATCTTTGGTGCCGCGATGGAGGTCTCCCTCATCAATGACGGCCCTGTTACCTTTATTTTAGAGAAATAAATGTTTTGACTCCGATTGGTAATTAATAAGTTACAATAATTAGACAAGATCATTAATTACTTAATATAATAATTCAAATTCTTTTGTAGATTAATAATCTGTTTTTGAATTACCATTAAATTACAGCCTAATTTAAATTGTCGCAGTTCTAAAGGGACGGAATTATGAAAGATTTTGTGGCGTATATTGTAAAAAATCTTGTGGACTATCCTGACAAGGTCAAAATTAACGAGATTGGCGGAACCCATACACTAATTATTGAACTTTCTGTGGAAAAGTCAGATATCGGGAAAATCATTGGAAAAAAAGGCAAGACAATCAATGCAATTCGCACTCTTTTGATGTCTGTGGCCTCAAGAAATGGAATCCGGGTCAACCTTGAGATTCTGGAAGAGCCAAGAGAGAGCTAGATTTGCTATAATCTCTTCCTCTCCTATTTCATATTAAGAGGAAGATAGGGTGCAATCGATGCCTTTCTGGAATTTAAAAGCCCCGGTTTGAACCGAAGCACGGCAATGGAGTGGCGGTCGAGTGCCACCTCCTGCTTTCGGAAAGAACAGGGAAAATAGTGTGAGATCAAATCCACCCAGCGGTCGCACTGCTCACCGATGATCTCGGCTTCGAGAGTTTGGCTATTCCATTCAGGGGCAAGGGAGAACTTGGCCATGAACTCTTTGGCTATTTCAACAGCCTCATCATCATTCCAAGGCAGCCACATCCATAATTCATCCAAATGGCTATATCCTATTTCTTCGCCAAAAAAAGCCTCCTGAGCTCCAGAGATGGTGCTGATCATCTGAAGGTGGAGTTTTAACCGGCAATTCTTGTCCATCTGGTTGATAGCTTCTCTTAACCAGATTCTTCTCAATGAGTTAGAATAATCTAAATACATCTGGAAGTTATTGGCAAAGAATTTGATCTGTCCTACACGGGCATATTTTGCCAGCTCTTTGGTGTCGGAAAATAGGCGCAGATTCTCTCCCCTAAGTCCTTGAATAAGCTGATGACCGAGCTCAGCTTCCCTGAAAGAGAAGTCTTTAGCATAGAGAGAGTAGAGCTCCTCATTACAGAGTAGCCTGCGAGTTGCCCTCTTGATGAAGTGCTCATCCAAGGGGATATCATCCAAATGGACGGCCTCAACCGCCTCATTCAACTGAAGCGATTTCATGCGATTCAAAAGCTCTGCAACACAAAAGAGATCGCGCTCAGATGCTTTTACCAATAGGTCTGTATCATCCAAAATAGCAATCAAAAAGCTGCGGTATTCTAAATACTCCCTCTTGGGATGGACATAGAAAGCAGCATCCCTCCCTTTCAATAGCTTCAGGACGCGTTCTGCAAACCCGTACCTTCGATCTTTTATCGCATACTCCAACTGCTCCTCGAGCTGCTCTTTAGTAGAGAGAGATGAGTAGGGGTCATTGACGGCAAAGGCCATCTCTGCAAGGAGGACATTGGCCGACTGTGCATCGGAAATGGAAATTTGGGCAGGTGTCATTGTATTGAGGGATGTGCGATGGTGGTCGATGACACTGATCACCTGCAGATACGAGGGAATCTTCACCTCATCGGTATTGCTGAAATCCCTTAAGGATACTGTACCGAGTGAATCACGGCTTAAAAAGGCTTGAGACACTGTCCCAATGGGACTATATCCATTGTGGTCGAGACAGCAGATAGTAAGAAGGTCTTGAAACTGGATCTTCTGCTCTATCTCTTCAAAACGGGACCTCGCCAGTAGAATCTCATTGATTTTGGTATTTGGTTTTTCATCCTGCTCCCTCAAAGGCTTTTGAATGAGGTCCATTGCCCGTAAAAAGAGGGTTTCCGATGAAATCGACAGAGCTGAAAGATAGCCCTCTCCCAGCCAAGATCCCAAATACTGGTGGATGAGGGAAGGGGGTTCAAATCCGGGAAGGTTCCACGTATGCAATCCTGTCCCTACTCGTGCTGCAAAGGCATCCAACCATCCAAAAAAAGAGGCAACTGTAGTATCGATATCCGGAGATGTATGAGCTGTCACGATATGGGAGCCAAAATAGGTCTTCCCTCTACCGATTGGAAAAAAGACTTGGTAGCTTGAACGGGGCAGTTTTTTACCTGCAATTTTCGATCGCACGAGAAACTGCTCCTCCTCTCCTGCATTGGAGTACTGGTTGAGCCAGAGCTCAAAACTGTTAATGGTGTATGTTCCATGGAGAACTTTAGCTTTCGCAACTTCCGAAATAAAATCCACAATTTGCGGTAAAAGAAAGGCTGGCTCTTTTTCATTGAGAATCCAGTCTAAAAGAAACTGGTTGATCGCCGACCAGCGCTCAATCTCTTTTTTTATCAAAAAATCTTTGTCCAAAAGAAGATCTATGAGATTATCGAGAGCTGGGAACGGTTCGCTCTTTGTAATGTAATCCCCTAAAAGAGAGTCTTTTATACCATTTTCTGTGCCAGAAGGGGCTTTTAAATAAGAACTGGTGTCTATAGGATTTGACATCATCTGGAAAAGATTAATTAAGTCGTAATAAAGATGCGGACCGAGCAGGATTCGAACCTGCGACCACCCGCTTAGAAGGCGGGTGCTCTATCCACTGAGCTATCGGTCCAAGCGGGAAAATTTTAAATAGATCCCTCCATTAAATCAAGGTTTTATCTAACAAAGTTGGCCAAGGAGTAATGAAAAAGAGTAGACTGCTTTTCAAGAAAATTTTCTGGGTTCCCTAGTTTGCTTTTGTTTGGAGGGGTTGCTAATGTGATGTCTCCTATCGCGGAGCGATAGGAGACTTTATTTAAGAGGTGTTGTCTAGCTGGTTAGGACTACATTTGTTTTTTGATTTTTTTAGGAAGATCGCCGTCACTATAAAAAAAACTCTTGAGTTCATAGGATTCCGTATCTTGCAAAATGACTATTTTCGTTCCAGGTTTATTTTTAAATGGCATTAATTTACCTCTTTGATCGGGGTGATTAGCAAGAGATTCAAAACAATTAGAAGGGCCATTCCATCTCTTGGAACTACCTTCGTCCTGAGGACAAATGAAAAGAACCACATTTTTGTTTTCTTTCATTATTCGCTCATAACGACTATCAAAAGTTCCCTGGTTGCCAAAAATCAGATCGCTCTCACCATCCCGGGCGTTGAAGAAAAGAAATATTTTGTCCGGAGGGCATTTATGTTTCATCTTCTCGATAAATTTTTTCTTTTGCTCGGTATCGCCTTCTGTAGATAGAAGAATGCACTCTTCCCACTCCTTTTCGTAGGTTCTACTTGGTGTTTCCGATCTTATTACAACCACACCAACGATAATTCCAATTCCCAAAGATCCTGTACCTACAGCCATAAAAATGATCGAGCCCTTAAATCCAATCGCACTTTTTAAAAGCGTGAGAGTGATCCATCCCTGATGAGCTGAAAAGGCAAGGGTTCCTACAATGAGTCCTCCTGCTCCAGCAACTCCTAAAAAAATCGCAACGCACTTCGCAATTTTTCTTAAAGGGAAAGAGTAGTTATTAGCGGGGGTTGAAATAATAGTATTTGTTGGATTCATAAATCATATATTATTTTTTTGTTCTTTTAATGATTATACATTAAATTAATTAAAATAGAGTAAAGAATTGATTAATTTAAATTAAAAAATTATTATTATAACCATTGGTGGAAGCGGCGGATGTACCAGAGTTTGACTGTCTGGGTAAGGAGGGCGTAGGCCAGAAGGGTTCCCGCAAGCCAGGGGAAATAACTCCAGGGGAGGGGCACCAGCCCAATTGCCTTACCTATAAAAGAGAAGGGGATCAGGATACCGATAATCATTATGGCAGAGGTTGTGATGAGGAGAGGCCAGGAGGCCATACTTTGAACGAAGGGGATTTTGCTAGTCCTGATCATATGGACAATAAGGGTTTGAGAGAGCAGCCCCTCGACAAACCAACCGGATTGGAACAGTGCCTGCCGCTCAATGCTATTGGCCCCAAAAAAATACCAGAGGATGGCGAAAGTGGTGTAATCGAAGATACTGCTGATGGGGCCAATCCAGACCATGAACTTCGCAATTCCTTTTGGATCCCACTTCCTGGGCTTATAGAGGAATTCCTTATCCAAATTATCGAAGGGGATAGCGATCTGAGAGATATCGTAGAGAAGGTTCTGAGTCAGAAGCTGTATAGACTTCATCGGCAAAAAGGGGAGGAGAATACTTGCTCCAAGGACGCTGAATACATTCCCAAAATTGGAGCTAACCGCCATCTTGATGTATTTGATGATGTTTCCAAAGGTTTTCCGTCCCTCTAATACCCCCTCCTCTAAAAATAGCAGGCTTTTCTCCAACATGATGATATCGGCAGACTCTTTTGCAATATCCACTGCTGTATCTACAGAGATACCGATGTCGGCCTCTCTCAAGGCTGGAGCATCATTAATACCGTCTCCAAGGTACCCTACGGTATGGTTGTTCTGTTTCAAGAGTCGGATGACCTTGGCCTTTTGCAAAGGATCGAGTTTAGCAAAAATCGAGGTCTTCTCAACCTCTTCGGCCAACACTTTGTCATCCATCTTCTCAATATCGGATCCTTCAAGGATGTACTGGGTATCGATGCCCACCCATTTACAGATCCTCTTGGTGACAACGGCATTATCCCCTGTAAGCACCTTGATCTGGATATTGTTCTTTTTTAAGCTAAGGATAGCTTCGTGAGTGGTCTCTTTTGGAGGATCCAGAAAGGCGAGATAGCCTAAGAGAGTCAGCGAGTGTTCATCTTCGACGCGGAAGACCTGCCTTTTCCCATTAGGCACCTCTCTATAGCCGACCGCCAATACCCTCAAGCCGTCTTCATTGAGATCCTTTTTTAAATCCAGCACCTTTTCCTTCGCTTGTCCGGAGATCGGCACGATGGAATTGCCAATTTTCACCTTATCGCAAACCTTGAGCATCTCCTCTAGAGCCCCTTTACAGATCAAAATATCTTTATCAGGATCTTTTTGAAGAACAACAGACATCCGACGGCGGCAAAAATCGAAGGGAATCTCATCCACTTTTTTATAGATCTTCCCCACATTATTTTCGCGAAGCTCCTTAGCATGCTCTAAAATGGCGGTATCCATCAGGTTTTTTAAACCGGTCTGAAAATAGCTATTCAGGTAGCCATACTCTAAAACTTCGGGGTTTTCTCCCCCATCTACATCGAGGTAGCGTAATAGGATGACCTTATTTTGTGTGAGGGTGCCCGTCTTGTCTGTACAGAGGATGTCGATGGCACCGATATTCTGGATGGCATCCAGCCGCTTCACAATGACCTTCTTGCGGGACATCCTGATCGCCCCACTTGCTAAGTTGGCAGTGACAATCATGGGGAGCATCTCGGGAGTGAGACCCACAGCTACTGAAAGCGCAAAGAGCAGAGAGTCAAACCAGTCTTTTTTGGTCAGTCCATTGATCATAAATACCAAAGGTACCAAGATGAGCATGATGCGGATCAAGAGCCAGCCCACTTTATTTACGCCAATTTCAAAACTCGTTCGCGGCCTCTCTCCAATGACAGTTTTAGCCATCGTTCCAAAATAGGTCTTATTCCCTGTCGTCAAAATTATAGCGTCAGCACTTCCGTTGTGGACATCGGTTCCCAAAAAGCAGAGGTTTTGCATCTCTAACGGATTTGCGTTTTCATCCACCTTCTGCGGCGCTTTATGTTTTTCTACAGGCAGAGACTCCCCTGTCAAAGAGGACTGGCTCACAAATAGCTCTTTGGAGGTTAATATCATCACATCCGCCGGTACCATATCTCCGGAACATAGGTGGATAATATCTCCTGGGACAAGGTATTTGATATCGATCTCCCTCTTTATAGGCTCTGCTGAACCCTGCGCCCTTCTGATAACGGTGGCTTGCGTGCTCACAAGAGATTTGAGTCTTTCAGCAGCAATATTGGACCGGTACTCTTGGATGAACCTCATGCTGATACTTAAGAGGATCATCACCCCGATGATGGTGGCTGCCTCAACATCTCCTAGAAACAAGGAGATAATGGCCAATGTGAATAGGAGAAGGTTAAAAGGATTAATAAAATTTTTTACTAATAGTTTAAACCAAGACGGGGCTTTTTCATGAGCAACAGCATTGAGCCCATATCTTTCCAAACGACTCTTCGCTTCATCCTCAGTAAGCCCCCTATTTGAGCTATTTAACGCCTCTAAAACCCCTTCAATAGGTGAGAGAGAGTACTTCATCAGGGTTGGGCTTACCCGACAATTCAATGAATTTTTATTTTGGGATTTTTTTTTGAAATGCGAGAAAAAATGGATATTCATAGAGGTAGAGGTATACTATTCTTTGAATACATAGCATAATGGAGACATTTTAGACATATCTAGCACATTATCGCTTTCGGAGGTATAATGCTCGGATCTTAGGTTGATAAAAGTAATCAATGAATGAATGTTATTTAGGGTTGGGCAGCAATATTGGCGATAGCTACCGCACCTTATGCCAGGCACTGAAGGCAATCGAAAAGCTGGATCTGGTATGCAATTTTACAGCTTCCCGTTTTTTCATTACGACTCCGGTCAGCGACATTCCCCAAAATGACTTTCTCAATGTCGTTTGCCGGTTCCACACCGCACTCGATGTATCTACACTCCACAAAACATTAAAAGATATCGAGACACTCTTAGGAAAAACTGCAAAGAGTAAAAATGCACCGCGCCCGATCGACATCGATATCCTTTTTTTTGGTAGCGAAGAGGTCCATACTGAGGAGCTCACAATCCCCCACCCCCTATGGATGCAGCGCCTCTTCGTCTTAAAGCCACTTCTCGATCTGACAAAGAGCGTTGTCGTTTACGACCCTCTTCAAAAGGCATTGAAAGAGGTTGACTTGGAATTGCTGCTAGCAAATTTTATCAATATCCACCATGAGAAGGTTGTTCCCCTTCCTTGTGAAAAGTAGGAGTAGAAAATGAAGTCTGTCAAAGTTAAAGATTTAATCATCGGTAAAGGCCGCCCCCTCACATTTATCTCTGGCCCTTGTGTCATCGAAAGCGAAGAGCACACCCTCAGGTCTGCGGAGTATTTGAAAAATCTCTCTTCCCGATTCAACATGAATTTCATCTTTAAATCCAGTTATGACAAGGCCAACCGCTCTTCGGTCAACTCCTATAGAGGTCCTGGCGTAGAACAGGGTTTAAAAATACTGGAAAAGGTTAAATTGGAGTTCGATATCCCCGTTTTCACTGATGTCCACTCCTCAGAAGAGGCAGCAATGGCTGCCGAGGTGTGCGATGTCATCCAAATCCCCGCCTTCCTCTCCCGCCAAACAGACCTCCTTCTGGATGCAGGAAAGACGGGTGCCGTCATCAATATCAAAAAGGGGCAGTTCATGGCTCCTTGGGACATTGTCCATGCTATAGAAAAAATCCGCTCCACAGGAAACGAAAATATTCTCTTAACCGACCGTGGGACCAGCTTTGGCTATAACAATCTTGTCAGTGACATGAGAGCCATCCCCATCATGCAAAGCTTCGGCTTCCCCGTCTTCTTTGACGCCACGCACTCTGTCCAGCTTCCAGGAGGACAGGGGCACCAATCTGGCGGCCAACGAGGGTTTGTGCCCGTCCTGGCTAGAGCTGCGATCGCTGCCGGCTGCAATGGCATCTATGCAGAGTCCCACCCCGAGCCAACCCTTGCCAAAAGCGATGCTGCAACGGTTCTCCACTTTGAAGACCTCCCTAGGCTGTTAAAAGAGTGGATAAAAATTTATGAGGTCGTGCAAGAAGAAGAGCTATGTACCGTCTGTCAATGATGCTCACTCTGATTCTGTTTTCCCTGACTGTTGGAGCGATTACCTTCAACTATTTCCGCATTACTCCTAAGGACCGGGCCCTCTATGCGGAAATTGAGGCCAAAGCAAAAAGCTCCCAGTCACAAAGCCAAGAGGGCCCCTCCACGTTTGCACAGCAGTTAAGACAAAAGGTTGTGAAGGAGTTCTGGCTTAACCAACACCTCAAGCGCCAGCTGATCCGCATTCAGTCCACAGGATCGGAGCTCTTTTTTTTCCCTGAACAGAAGGGCATGGAGATTGTTGAGCAGATGGATGGCGTTGATTGTGTTATCCAGGAGGAGTTCTACTATCTTTTACCGAATGGGCAGGAGGTTTTAGCCCACAACAATGGGCAGCGGCTCTATCTCAGGGGGAAGAATCCCGAAGACCCCTCCGCCTGGATCGATCCTAAGAAAACTCCCCTGACTCCAATGCAAAAAATCCGTACTCTGATAGCATCTAAAGCCTGCTACAATTATACGACACATCTTTTCATTGCAGACAATGTTAAGATGTGGACCTATGAGATCAAGAGCCATGAGATTCCCTCCTCTTTAAAAAATTTCAAACCCCTCATCGAGAGCACGGCTGAAAGTGTTGAATTTTCGTTGCATGGGGAGGAGATGAACATTAAAGCGCATCGGTTAAAAGCCCAATTCAATACACAGTCTCAAAAATTATGAAAAGTACTCTGCTGATCGCCCTCCTTTTTCTAGTATCTGCCCTTCTCCCGGCACAGGAGATCCAGTTTGGCGATTCCACGACAATCCAGTCCGACAATGCTGTCTATAATGGGCATGAGCTTCAGCTCACAGGAAGCGTTGTTGTTGAAAATGCCTTGGGCAAAGTGACTGCTGAACGGGCAGTTTTAAGAAAGGACGATTTGAGAAGGTCCAAAATAGATTTTCCCTGGTTGGAAATCCACGATAATGTCCATGTCCAGCTCTCGGATGGCAGGTATTTAAACTGCTCCAAAGTTGTATTGGACTATCTTGCCCGAACAGGATTGTTTACCTGTGAAAGCATCGACAAACCCTCCGATGCGAAGGTCTATTACAGAGACACTCTTGGTGAAATCTACTCCGATGCCATAAAAGTGGAGTTCTCATCCGAAGAGACAGGGTATAAGCCGACAAAGATCACCCTCATTCAAAGGGTCCAGCTGATCAACCGTAAACCTCCCAAAGAGGGCGCTGAACCCTCCGTACAGTACGCCCTTGCAGACCAGGTCGACTATTTCCCGGGTGATGAGACCATGTTTTTACAAGCCTTTGACCAACGGCGCGTCCTCTTCTTTGACCAGCAGAAAAATATGCAGCTCAGCGCTAAAAGCATTCGCGCTAAACGGGATCAGGATGGACAAGAGACAATTCAGGGAATGGGCGATGTGAAATTCACCTTTGCCCAGGACGAGCTTCAAAAATTAAAAGACCGCTTCCATTTAAATTAAGAGTGCCTAAGTCTATGAAAGAACCCCCCCCTATTCTCACCGTTGAGAGCCTTCATAAAAGCTATGGCGGCCGCAAAGTAGTGTCCGGACTCTCTTTTGAGGTTTATCCAGGCGAAATTGTCGGCCTCTTGGGACCAAATGGTGCGGGAAAGACAACAGCGTTTTATATGACTATGGGGCTCATCCGGCCTGATAGCGGGAGAGTCACCTTCAAAGGGCAAGAGGTCACCTATCTGCCGATCCATCTGCGTGCTCGGCTCGGAATGGGGTATTTAGCTCAGGAGCCCTCAGTCTTTAGGACGTTGACAGTCGAAGAGAACATCCTTAGTATACTGGAAACACTTCCCCTCTCACGTTACGAAATGAAGTCCAGGCTTCGTGAACTGCTCGATGAACTCCACCTGTCCCACTTGGCAAAAAAAAAGGCGTGCGCCCTTTCAGGGGGCGAGAGAAGGCGGCTCGAAATTACACGCTCTTTAGTGACCAACCCCTCTTTTCTCTTGCTCGATGAGCCCTTTGCCAACATCGACCCGATTGCCGTCCATGACGTGAAACAATTAATCCGCATTTTGGCAAATAAAAACATCAGCGTCCTGATCACCGACCACAACGCCCGTGAAATTTTTTCCATTGTCGACAGGAGCTATCTTGTCAGAGAGGGAAGTGTCCTCCTCTCTGGAACAGTCGATGATTTAATTAATAATGAAGAGGCCCGAAAAAGTTATTTTGGCCATGATTTCAAAATCTAATGTTGATATAGATTAATCTCATTCAATGAATTTTTTTTAGAGTTTGATTATGGTTAAAGTACTTATTGTCTATGCAACAGATTGGGGCAGCACAAAAAAAATGGCCGAAGCCATTGGACGGGGCGTTCAGAGCGTCAAAGAAACAGAGTGCCTGATTAAAACCGCCGATGATACTTCAGAACAGGACACACTCTCTTCTGACGCCCTCATTTTAGGAAGTCCCGTCCATATGGGCAGCCCCGACTACCGCATCAAAAAGTATATCGATAAAGTGTGCAGCAAGATCTGGATGGCAGACAAAATGGTCGGGCGTGTGGGCGCTGTATTTGCAAGCGGTGGGGGGTTTGGCAATGCAGGTGGAGGGTGCGAGATCACCATGCTTGCGATGCTTGCCAACTTAGCCGAGCTAGGCATGGTCATCGTCCCCCTTCCAAAGAACACCCCTGGCTACCACCTAGGCGGCATCCATTGGGGCCCCTATGGCAGATCGATGGGGGAAAAAATGGAGCAGACCGGACTTCCCGATGAGAGGACTGAAGCGGCCTACCACCATGGCGCCAATGTGGCCCGGGTGACCCACCTCCTCAAGGATAAAAAGTTCCTTAATGGTTTGTAAAATTTCTCTCTCGACCCCGCGACCCTGCGCTTTTGCGTTGAAGATTAGCTTAATGCGGCGTTGCCATAGGTTTACGTCGTGACATAGATTCCTCCAAATTTTGAGATATTAACTATGCCATGTTAGCCTATGGGCTATCAAAAAATTTTAGTTAAAACCCAAGTTGCGACCTATCGTCGTTCCTGTCAATTTAATGCTAGCCATCTGCTTCAATTTCCTCCTAGACCAACTTTAAAAAGTTGCTCTTCGTCAGAAATTTTGCATATGGCTGCCTTAAATCGACATGAATCGACGATAGGTCGCAACTTGGGTTTAAATCGCCCTGGCAAGCTAGGGGGAAATAAAAAAGGCCGGCTTTTAAAGGCCGGCCTCTTTCGATAATCTTCTTTACTGTTTTTATTCTCTTACGCCATGCATACCTTGGGCAGCGTTCCACCTTTTGGTTCCAGCGATCCAATCTTTGTGTACAGTCGACTTTGCATACTTTTTTAAGCCAAGCATGCTTCCATGAATGACAGCCACTGTGCCACCGCTGGCCATGCCAGCAACGCTTACAATCCACATTTCATGGTGTGAGAGGGGAACTGATTTTAACAGAGCGGCGAGTGCTGAAAAGTGCCCAGTAGCGGCTAAAAAAATAGCAATGCTTGCACCGGCAATAAGGATACCTCCGCCTGTAATTACAGATAGAGTTGCCCCATGTTGATAGAAAGCCCCTAATGTGCTTCTATTTTTTCGTGCACCAAAATCGTCATAATCTTTGCCTTGGCGACCATTCAACCAGTTACCGGCTTTTACTAATATATTATATTCACTTGATGTTGACATAATTAACTCCTTTATTATTAATTTATTTATTATTTGATTCGCTTTATTAGTAAACATAAATATTATAATATATATATTTATAATATTAAGATATATTATATTTTTAATTAATTTAATAGTTTTGTTAAATAAAGAAGTCATTTGCTAAGTCGAGATTAGGATTAGGATTGGAGAAAGTTGGAGAGGAGTTCGGCGCCGTATTCTGAGGCGACCGATTCAGGGTGGAATTGCACCCCTTCTATGGGGGCGAAGCGGTGTTTAAGACCCATCACCTCCCCCTCTTGCGTCCATGCGGTGAGTTCAAGGCAGTCGGGAAGAGAGGACCTTTCTACGATTAGGGAGTGGTAGCGTGCGATAGAGAGTGGTTGGGGGATCTTGCGAAATACCCCCTGACCTGTATGGGCAATAGGGCTTAGCTTTCCATGCATGGCAGATTTTGCCCGCACAACAGAGCCCCCAAATACCTCTCCAATTGCCTGGTGGCCCAAGCAGATGCCTAGAAGGGGGGTCTTTTTTTCAAAGGCGCGGAGGATCAGCTCTTTTGAAATACCGGCTTGGGCAGGATTTCCAGGGCCAGGGCCAACCACGATGTGGCTGGGATGCTTCGAAATGCACTCTTCGACACTCCATTCATTATTCCTCACAATGCATACTGAAGCACCTAACGATTCAAAAGCATGGGCGACATTGTGCGTAAAAGAGTCAAAGTTATCAATTAGAAGCAAGAAGTTCATCTATTTTCAAGCAGACTTAGGATTGCATGCTCTAGCCTCTCTTCGCTTTCACTTGCGCAGGTCAAATAGTGGTAGTCTAAGCTGACCTCATTGGCCACAGCCCAATAACAGGGATTGACCTCTCTTTTTGCGAAGAGCTCTAAAATTTTCATTTTTGGATTGGCAAACACAAGATTGGAGAGCGCAGATTGATGAAAGGAGATCATCACCTCTGTATTGGCAAAAAGGCGGATCTGCTCAAGAAAATCCAGAGACGCGCAGTCGACAACAGTAAAGCTGTACTTTTCCAGCAGCTTTAAAGAGGGGTGTTTTACACTCTCTCCGTTACTCGAGTCGATCATATAGATCCTCTCTCCCCTATCGCCGCCATAGGTATTGGTCTGTTTTTTTCTTTGTACTGTCGATTCACTCGATTTACTGAGAAAGGGCAAAAAGCTCGAACGCAGGTAGTTACAGACCCATTTTGGAGGGTGGCCAATCAAACCCGGCATCGAAGGAATGACAAGTTCAGAAGCAGAGAGCGCTTCCACATGGCTAGCATCGATGACCTTATCGGGACCGATTCCCAATAAATCCAGACTCTCCCGCTGAAAGCTCTTTTCACAATCGACATAAAGCCGTTTTATAGGCTGATGAGCATTTTCCAAAAGATAAATTTTAGGAAGTGTGTCAAAGAGCCAGTGGTAGAGGTTACCCTGCCATTGAAATGCCAATGAGACGACCGGTTCTGCAGAGACCCTTATCTTCGGAGAGATTCGTTTAGAGCTAAAGCGGAAATAGTGGTGGTCTTGCACAGTTTTTCCATCAGTCGGTTCAAATAACTGCTGGATGATTTTCCCATCCAAAGTGAGATTCGCTCCCGACCTTGTGGCAATGGCATTGGAAACTTTAATGATGGAGGAGACCGGATGCTTTACAGTTAGATTCTTTGTAAAGACCCCGTAGGCATGCTTCTCTATTGAAGAAGGGAGCTCACGCTGAGTTGCAAGGGGAGAAAAAAGAATTTTCTCCTCCCCTTGGATGACTGCAAGGCCTGAGCTGACACCAAATAGTTTGAAGCTCTTTGATTTAAAAAAAGAGGTCAAGAGGGCGGTAATGCCTCTTTGCACCTTTACCCTTAAAAAGCAGAAGAGCTTAGAGAGGGAAAAACTTTTCTGTGTGACAGTCACTTCATTCATTAACGGGAACAGATCTCCCCATTTTTAAAGAAAAACTTAATTTCTACTTGCGCAGTTTCAGGCCCGTCGGAACCATGGACTGAGTTTTCGTCGATAGAAGTTGCAAAATCGGCGCGGATTGTCCCCGGCAGAGCTTTTTTAGGATCTGTTGCCCCCATGATCTCCCTATTCTTTAAGATCGCATTTTCCCCCTCAAGGATCGACACCAACACAGGGCCGGAAACCATGAAGCGTACGAGGTCTTTAAAAAAGGGTCTCTCGCGATGAATCGCATAAAAGTCTTCCGCCTCTTCTTGGGACAGGTGCAGCATTTTGGCAGCCACAATCTTCAAACCTGCATTTTCAAAACGGGACAGTATTTTGCCAATCAAATTTTTTTTAATAGCATCTGGTTTAATGATCGATAGTGTTCTTTCTGAGGCCATAACTCAATTTCCTTAATTAATATTTAGCGTCCATTGATCCAGCTCGACCAAGAGGGATTGGC
>Ga0206975_1083_pt1 | contig 25997 bp, 22 predicted proteins | sample Alteio_BWOrgHeat_81_FD_152919 | JGI IMG/M metagenome (GOLD analysis project Ga0206975, IMG submission 152919) | Enriched cells from forest soil in Barre Woods Harvard Forest LTER site, Petersham, Massachusetts, United States -... | ecosystem: Environmental > Terrestrial > Soil > Temperate forest >... | reverse complement strand
TTGATCATCCGCTTGTTGACAGCTTCTGAAAAAAAGCACTTCACTTTTGCAGGAGGACTCACCAAGGTGATCATGCTGAGCGGAATCTGTTACCTCTTTCTTTACCGGATCGAACTGTTGCATTCCCTCGAGGTACTCATCAATATACTGAAGCATGCAAGCGAGTGAATACCGCATCGTCCTCGCCTCTAAATCACCCCGCCGCCAGCACCTGCTGAAAGAGCTGGGATTGACTTTTGAAGTACGTACAAAAGATACCGACGAATCCTTTCCTCCCGATTTGCAAGGAGCCGCCATACCGGAATACCTGGCCCGGAAAAAAGCGGATGCTTTTGAAGGAGAGTTGAAAGCAGATGAGTTGCTCATTACCGCCGATACGGTAGTATGGGTAAACGGTCAGGTACTGAACAAGCCGGAAGATCATGCCGATGCCGTTCGGATGCTGCATTTATTGTCCGGCAAGATGCACCAGGTATTTACCGGAGTTTGTCTCCAAACCACCACACATACAAAGGTGTTTTCGGCAGAAACAAAAGTATTCTTCAAGGATCTGACAGACGCCGAAATCGAACATTACATCCTGCACAGCAAACCCTATGATAAAGCGGGTGCTTATGGAGCACAAGATTGGATAGGACTTGTTGGAGTTAAACGGATCGAAGGAACCTATTTCAATGTCATGGGGCTCCCCATGTATGAGCTTTACCTGGAGTTGAAGAAGCTTAGCTAGACATAACCTTAAAGGGTAAACCAAAAGATTCACTGGACTTAGATGCTTCCTGATTCTGTTTCCCCAGGTTTAAATCCGATCAATTCACGAGAAACAGGGTTTGCTTTCTTCTCCAATAATTCATCCAGATACTTGAATACCAATTCAATATTTTTGGAATGATTATCCGTTTTCCTTCTGATCTCTTCAATTGCCAGTCGCAGTTCGGTATTATCCAACAGCATTTTTCGAACATCAGCAAATACTCTCATTATCTGAATATTAACTGAAATAGCTCTGTCACTATTTAGAATTCCAGATAACATGGCTACTCCTTGTTCCGTAAACGCATGCGGCAATTTCCGTGTTCCACCCCAACTTGATATTCCAAATTGGAATATCAAGTTTTTTAGTTCCTCTGTGGTCAATTGAAACATAAAATCAGAAGGAAAACGTTTAATATTGCGGGAAACCGCTTTATTTAAATTTCCTGTTGTCACCTGGTACAGCGTAGCAAGGTCTTTATCAAGAATAACCTTTTGCCCCCTGAGAAGAACTATCTGCTTCATAATTACCTCATTTGGTATTACTTCCTGGAGTCTTTCTTCTGCCATTTTATTGCTTTTAACCGTGTATTGAATTTCCAACACCTCGCATGACGTTTCAATAAGTACAGAAAAGTATTCATTAGGACTTTGTCAAAAAAGTGCTAAACACGCTCTTTATTGACGTTGATTTCTTTCAATATCTTTGGGGGGGAGAGGAAGCGACAGCAGTCGATAGATCTTAACAACAATCTTCTGTGACGCATGACAAAAAATGCTATCTGAATCTAAGGGCTTTCACTTTTTAATAAAATGCTCGATGAAGCTTTCTCCATCTTCTTTTATAAACCTAAGAACATAAATTCCCGCTGAAAATCCGGAAAGTGAAATTTGATTATCCGAAGGGCTAAATTCAGCTAACAATTGCCCTGCACCAGTCCACAGCTCCACTCGGTTTCCCGGAAAGCTTGTTTTATAAAATAAGACCTCCGAAGCGGGATTGGGAAATAACTTAAGCATGGAACAAACGGGCAAATCCCATATTCCCGTAACCGGATTGTATTCATAAGCTCCCATATCTACTCTTCCTCCGATTGAACGGGCATCCCCATCAAAATCGGTTTCTCCTCCCACCAGTACCGTTGCAGGATTACCTTTATTGATACAGGGACTGGTTGCCGTGAGATGAAGGTTGGGAGCAGGCAACACGGCATTGCTTAACAAGGGATTCTGATAAAATGAATGGGCATCCATACCGGTGGCAGACTGATAGGTTCCAAAAGTGCTGTATCCATTATTCCCCCAATTGACGGTCAGATTCGTGCTGTCGTTTGCGGGAGTGAACCAGACGTTGTAGTCAATCACATTACTTAACTGAGGAGAGATGGGCTCTACAGAAAGCAGTGTATTGTTATTACACGTATAAAACACATTGTTTTCAATGCGGCAATAGGATGCTTTCGTCATATCGATTTCACCTGAAGTATTGCTTGCATCGTTGTTACTGAAAAAAGTATTGTTTCTCACCTCGCAATGCAGCACCTGTCCTGTAGTAGCCGTGGTGTATCCACCAATGGCGAGACCGGTATACTGATTGTTGTAAAGCAGGTTGTTCTTAACGGTAATGCTGTCGGTTGTTCCATTCTGCTCACATCCCAGCTCGATTCCCGAACCATTGCCCCAGGAAGTATTCTGGTCTATCACCACACTACGGCCCCCATCTACATAAATACCGGCAGAGGTGGCATAGAGCGACACGTCGCGATAACACGTATTCTTGGTGATTAATCCATTACGTGCATGGTCGGTTGCAGCATTGGTACTTGTACCGTAATTACCGGCAGCCAGAATGCCAATATTAGTATTGTCGTGCACCAGGCAGTTCGATACCGTAAACCCCATTATGTTGCCATCGATAGAAACAGCCTCACTGAATCCAAGAATATTGGCGTATACCTGGCAACTGTCAATGAGTAAATTCGTCAGCCCTTTATCCCTACCGTACACAATGAGGGCCTGGGAATTGTCGTTCTGGTTGGGAATGGTGGTGGGACTGGCGGTCCAGTTGATATGACGGACAATCAACTTCCGAAGCTCAATACCCGTTGACGTTCCCGAAACACTCGACTCCACAAGCACCCCTTGTGCATTATTGCCTGTCAGGTTTTGAAAGACGAGGCTCTCCAGCGTGATGTAGTTTTTATCAGTGATTTGCATTAAGGTAGTTCCACCCAACCCGGTGCCATCTATGTAAACCGAATCTTGTTGATAGTTGCGGAAAAGAATCGGATTCCCGGCGGTGCCGCTCACCTGCATGACCAGGTTTTCGTGGTAGGTGCCCCCTTTGATGAGGACCTGACTGTTGGGTGTAGCCGATGCACAAGCCTTTTGAACGGTTTTCCAGGCTTGAACCAGACTTAAGCCGGTATGCGTATCCAACCCGGAAACCCCGTCCACATAATAAGTTGTTTGTGCGTTCAGGTGGAAAGAAAGCAACAGCAGACAGAATAAACCGGATACCAGACGCATCGTTTTCATATTAGTGCATGGGAACTTCAACCACCAGCAATTCGCTTGCAGCAAGGGCTTTAATATCGAAGGAAGCCATGTCTGTGAGTCCCAGCGCATCTCTCTTTCCCAATACCTGTCCTCCCACTTCCACACTTCCGCTAACGACCATCAGATAGGCTCCATTGCCCGGATGAATCACAGGATATGCGAGTGTCTTTCCTCCATCCATGTTGGCCAGGGAGAAATAAGCATCCTGATTGATCTGCAAGGCTTCCGGTACAGCCGGCCCGCCGGCCACCACCTGCCAGCGGTTCTGCCGGTCAGCAGGAGAAAAGCTACGCTGATCATAACGGGGAATAACGTCCCGTACTTTTGGAAACACCCAGATCTGAAATAGACGCAGCGGTTCAGTCTTAGAATGGTTGAATTCTGAATGTTTTAAGCCGGAACCTGCCGACATAACCTGTACTTCATTTTTGCGGATAACACCGTTACCTCCGGTGCTGTCTTTGTGTTCGATGGCTCCTTCCAGCGGAATGGTAACGATCTCCATATTGTCGTGGGGATGTGTGCCAAAGCCCATTCCCGGAGCTACGGTATCGTCGTTAAGCACACGCAACAATCCAAAATGTACTTTCTGAGGATCGTGGTAGTCGGCGAAGCTGAAAGAGTGCCAGGCATTGAGCCATCCGTGGTCGGCATGACCGCGGGCATTGGCAGGATGAAAGAGTGTTTTCATGATTCGGAAATAGCGTTAGTTTTTAGCATATCGTGCCCCTCCTGTATGCGGAAGAGGAACACCTGGTGGTTATCGTTTTTGAAACAAACCTTGCGCAATCACCTCCTTTAGCGGAATGCGTTTGCGTTTGTATTCAGCCACCACAAAGGCATCTTTGATGCCTGCGTTAATTATTTTTTTCTTGAGAAGATAAACTGCATTCAGGGTGCTCACATGACCAATCGTGAAACGGGTGATGCCATCATCCCCTTTGTTTTTCTGAACCTTCCCCAGCCTGAGCAAGGCGCTGTAGTTAAAATTGTCTTTCAGCTTCAACGCTCCCACCTGCACACGAAATTCCAGTCCCGGAACTTTCGAGTCCCCATACTTGGCAAGCAATTCGGCCACGCTCATTCCTGCAGCTGCCGTCTTAGCGGTGTCTTTGCGAAGTGCGAGCGAGTCCTGAATCCGTTTGAGTTTGGCTTTATACGCATCGGTCATAAACTGCACATCGATGGTGGATTCCAGAAACGAATCTACTTTGAACGTGTTCAGCGTTTTGACTTCTTCATCAAAACCGGTGGTTTTAAACCGGATCTTGAAAGAATTGTCAGGAGGCAGGTTGACCAGGTAACGACCGGTAACACTGTTTGCTTTAAAGGTACTTTCCGTTCCTTTCTTCTCATTTAAAACAATCACGGAGGCATCCACGGCTTTGTCATCCAACGTAACGGTTCCTTTTACCATCACAAAACGGTTCTTACGGCCCAATCCATCCACACGGTATACATCCTGTTGTCCGAATCCTCCCTTTTTACCGGAAGAATAAAATCCTCTGTTTCCATCCCCTGCAGGAAAAAAGAACAGGTCGTCATCGGGAGTATTGATGGGGTATCCCAGATTGACGGCATCGGTCCAGGTGGTGTCATTGATCAACGTGGAGCTGAAAATATCGTTGCCTCCCATATTGGAGTGCCCCACCGAATTAAAGTAGAGGGTGATACCATCCGGATGCATCATGGGGCTGTCATCGTCATATTCTGTATTGATCTGAGGCCCCAGATTCCTAACCTCTCTCCAGCTTCCGTCGGGTTGCAAGGTGGCTGAATAAATGTCTTTCCCTCCATATCCTCCCGGGCGCTCACTGGCGAAATAAAGGGTATGCTCGTCGGGAGAGAATGAGGCGCTGCCTTCCCAAAGCGGTGTGTTCACATCGCCCTTAAGCATTTCCGGCTCGGTCCAGGTCTTACCTTCCAACCGGCTCATGTAGATATCACCCACATCGCCAACTGAATTGCGGAACACCAGCAGTTTTTGTCCGTCGTTGGAGAGGGAAATAGCGGCATCCGGTCCGTCGGTATTAATCTGAGTAATGGGTTCAGGATAAGTCCAGTGACCTGCGCTGTCTTTGTGCGACTCGAAAATATCTTCGAAGTACTGCCCGGCATCATCCGGCACTCCCGGCTCACGTTGTAAGCCTCCCTTACACCGGTCGCCCAAATAGGTAAATATCAAGGTCGATTCATCGGATGAAACGGTAGGTCCATATTCCGAATCCTCGGAATTAACAGGGGGACCTAAATTTACAATTTCGGCTTTTACAGGATTAGCATATAACTCTTTACCCGCGATGCAATTGTTAATAAGCAGGTCGCATAACTTTTGTTTTTCGGCGGCCCGTTTGGAATTCTTGAACTCAGTATAATACTCAATGGCTTTGTCGAACTGGTAGTTCAGCTGATTGGCCCGGCCCAGGTAAAAAAGCAAATCTGTCTTTCTGAATTTTTTGGGGTCGAGTCGGCCCAGGTAATCGAGGGATCGTTCTTTCTCCCCGGTTGAATTGATATAGCATACTCCGATGCGGAAAATCAAAACCCCTTCGTTTGGGTATTGCGACTCCAGCCGCTTATACTCTGCCATCGCCTGGTTGTAACTTCCTTTATCGAAAAAATATTCTCCACGATCAAACACTTTGTGATCCAGCTCATCACTTAGGAAGGGAACCTGTTTGTTTTTAGATGACTTGCTTTGGGCCAAACAAGCCAGGGGCAGAAAAAAAATTAAAAGAAATACCGAAAATGGACGGATCATATGGATCAAAGATAGTTTTAATTGCATATAAACAAGCGCTTTTCAGCCTGTAAATAAGGCGATAAGAAACGAGTCATACACAACAGGAAGAGGGCTTAATTTATTAAACGTCAACCATTTAAAGTAAAGTTAGCTGATTTTAGCTACGCTCTCTTCCTTTTTCGGTCAAACAGGATAATCTTTCGCCAGAGCGTTGGCTGCTATCCAGCCGGTTGTCCAGGCCGCCTGAAAATTAAACCCACCGGTAATCCCGTCTATATCGAGGACTTCACCTGTGAAATACAATCCGGGAACAAGACGACTTTCCATTGTTCTGAAATCTACTTCACTCAAAGAAATACCACCGGCAGTAACAAACTCCTCCTTAAAGGTGGTTTTCCCTTTTACGGCATAGCTGTCGTTGAGCAGTTTCTCTATCAGCTTATTGCTGTTTTTCTTAGGCAGATCTGCCCATTTCATATCCGGTGCTATACCCGATTCTTTCACCAGGTACTCCCACAAACGCCTGGGCAGATCGAACAAGGGATGCACGGCAATCTGCCGGGTGTTCCAGCGTGCGCGGACTTCCGAAAACTTCAACCTCACCGTTTCTTCTTTCATCGCTCCAATCCAGGAAATGAGCACGGTAAAATCGTATTTTCTTTCCCACAAGTCCCGCGCTGCCCAGGCCGAAAAGCGAAGCACAGCAGGTCCGCTGAGGCCCCAATGGGTGATCAGCATGGGCCCGGAGGTAGCAAGGGATAAACCGGTAATGCGAACGCTCGCATCGGGAACAGCCACGCCCATCAATTCCGTAAGGGGGCTTACGGGAATATTGAAGGTAAAGAGGGATGGAACAGGTTCCACCACCTGATGCCCAAGTACACGGAGCCAGTCGTAAAACGTTGACTGGGGGTTACCTCCCGCAGCGACCACTACCCCATCGGCTTCCAGCGTGCCTCCTCCTCCCATTTCCAGAATAAAACGTCCGTCATCCTTTCTGATCTTCCTCACATCTGTTCCCAGCTTCACCGTCACACCATATTTTTTGGCCTCTCCGAGCAGACAATTCACGATGGTGAGCGAGTCATTTGATTCCGGGAACATCCGACCATCCGCTTCCGTATGCAGCTTCACTCCTCTTTCTCCAAACCATGTAATGGTATCAGTTACACTGAAACGGCTGAATGCTCCGCGTAAAGCTTTCTCTCCTCTGGGATAGTTTTTTACCAACAGCGACTCTTCCGGACAGGCATGCGTCACATTGCAGCGCCCACCACCTGAAATACGCACTTTGGAAAGTACCTTGTTTCCTTTCTCCAGAATTGTCACCCGGCAATCCGGTGACAAGCGCTTCAGATTTACAGCCATAAAAAAGCCGGCAGCTCCCCCTCCTATGATGATGATATGTTTCTGCATGCAGGTACAATTTTACACATTTTAAGACATTAAATTTTTCCTGTCCGGCGTAAAATTCCCGAAAATCACGTAAGTTTGATTCTCCGCAATGTTAAACCAAAAACCTTCGTCTCATGGGCTTATTTGATAAGATTAGAAATGAATTTATTGATATCATCGAGTGGCAGGACAATACCACCGATACCATCGTCTGGCATTTCCCCCGTTACCAGAATGAGATAAAAATGGGTGCCAAGCTTACTGTGCGTGAAAGCCAGGTAGCAGTATTCATGAATGAAGGTAAAATTGCAGACGTTTACCAGCCCGGTATGTATACGCTGGAAACCCAGAACATGCCGATTATGTCGACCCTGAGAGGTTGGAAATTCGGATTCAACAGTCCTTTCAAAGCCGATATCTATTTCGTAAGTACACGCCAGTTTCTTGATCAGAAATGGGGCACCAAGAATCCCATCACGCTCGATGACGAACGTTTTGGAATGATTGAACTCCGCGCCTTCGGTTCCTTTGCATTCCGGGTGACCGATGCAGGCAAATTCCTGAAAGAGGTATCCGGCACGGAAGCCAACTACACTACCGAGGAAATCGGCGGTCAGCTGAAGAGTCTCATCGTCACCAAATTCACCAACGCAGTTGGCAGCGGCAACATACCGGTAGAGAAGTTTGCCGCCAACCTGGAAGACCTGAGCAAACTGGGACAAGACAAGCTGAACACGGATTTTGCCGATTATGGCTTAAGCATCATGCGTTTCCTGGTAGAAAACGTAAGCATGCCCGAAGAGCTCAAAAAAGAAATATTCGAATACAGCCGCCTGAACAAGTTAGACATGAACAAACTGGCTCAGTTCAAAGCAGCAAAATCCATCGAGATTGCTGCCGAGAACCAGGGTGGTACTGCCGGCATGGGCATGGGTATGGGCATGGGCTTAGGCATGGGCAATATGATGACGAATGTGATGGGAGCCAATATGATGGGCGGTCAGCAAGCACCTGTTCAACAACAGGCCCCGATGAATACTCCCCCTCCAATGCCTCAGGCGATTCAGTTTTTTGTGGCTGTAAACGGACAGCAGGCAGGCCCCTTCAACGAGCAGCAGCTCGTTCAGATGGCACAAAGCGGGCAACTTACCAGGGAAACACTTGCCTGGAAAAACGGCATGGCCGGATGGCTGGCAGCAGGACAGGTACCTGAGCTGAGCGGTCTCTTTGGCAATGTGCCTCCTCCTATGCCTCCGATGTAATAACCTGCAGGCAACCGGTCAACCCATTCTTATTTTATTACCACTTTTAAAATCATTTTCGCATGGCCGATTTCGATGAGAAAACCGCTGAAACAAAAAACGAATGCAAGTGTAAGGACTGCGGTGCGGTTCTGAAATTTGCCCCGGGCACAACCAGCCTGAAATGCGAATACTGTGGTGCACAGAATGAAATACTTTCTGCCTCCGAACCGGTGGTGATTGAAGAACTGGATTTTGATAAATACCTGGCCAGCGGAACAGGAGATGCGGAGACACAGGAAATCAACACGGTGAAATGTGTCAGCTGCGGTGCCTCCACCACGCTTAAGCCCAACGTGAGTTCTGACAATTGTCCGTTCTGCGATACCCCCCTGGTTATTACCTCGGGCAGTGCAACAAAAATCATCAAACCCAAATACCTCCTTCCGTTTAAGATCGATTCGAAAACAGCGAAAGATTCTTTCCGCAACTGGATATCAGACCTCTGGTTTGCACCGGGCGACCTGAAGCGTTATGCCGATTCCACCGACAAGATCAATGGCATGTACCTGCCCTACTGGACCTACGATTCCAACACCAGCAGTGATTATATAGGGGAACGGGGCGTGTGGTATTTCGAAACCGTTTCTTACGAGACCACAAACGATGATGGAGACACCGTTACCGAAACACGGGAAGAACGCCGCACGATGTGGTACCCTGCCATCGGTACCGTTGCCAATACCTTTGACGATGTGCTGGTATTGGCCAGTCCTTCCCTGCCCGAAAAATACACCCGGGGGTTAGCCCCCTGGGACCTGGAAAACCTGGCTTCTTTCGATGAGAAATTCCTGAGTGGTTTTCGTACCGAAAGTTACCAGGTAGGTGTAAAAGACGGATTCGAAAAAGCCAAGGACGTGATGGCCGGTCACATTCAGCAATCCATCCTCCAGCATATTGGTGGAGACGAGCAGCGGGTGATCTCTGTAAATACCGCTTACCACGACACCACCTTCAAACACATCCTCCTGCCTATCTGGCTGAGTGCCTACCGTTACAGTGATAAGGTGTATCACTTTATGGTGAACGGACGCACCGGTGAAGTGCAGGGAGAACGTCCATACTCTGCCGGAAAAATTGCCCTTGCCGTGATCAGTGCGGTGGCAGTAATCGCTGCAGGAGTATACTTCTACCTGCGTCACAAGCACGGAGCCTGAGTGGTTTTCAATGCGTATCTTTGTAGCGGATTTTTTTCCTGACAAACGTACGACCTCATGAAGATTTACCCCTTAGAACCTATACGTAAACTTGCCGAAAGTCTGCTTGGAAACACCCTGGCGTATAACTGGCTGGCAGAAAACGGATTTAAAGAGCTGCTGGTGATGGGATCGCTTATCAAAGGCAAGAAAGAAGACATGCGCTGGTTGTTGGAAAACAATTATCCCGAACTGGCCGCCTTCGGCAATTCGGCCCTGGGAGATAAAAATGCGTTCGAATGGCTCATGAAAAACAAAGTGGTGATCTGGGCGCTCACCTCACATGCCAGCACAGGCGACAAACAAGCGGCTCAGATTCTGAAAGACAAAAAACTGGATGCTTACCTGCTCCTGGCACATGCCATTGAGAAACTGAATGATGACGGGCAGCAAGGCGACATCGAAGCGGCCCATAAATTTCAAGGTTAAAGCATACCCCAACCCTTACATTCATTTTACCCCAGACCTTTTATGCGCATACTAGCCACCATCCCCCACCCCTCTATCCGTATCAGCATCTTCCACATGAATGAAAAATTCATTGTAAAGCTCGAGGCCGGTCCCATGGAACAGGTATTTAAATTTTCCCAGGGGGAGGTCAGCGGGCCGGAACAGATTGAAAAGATACTGGATGCCACATTTATTCAAAAGGCATTGGACAGATTCAACGAAATGTTCCTTGCATTCGGGGAAGCCAAGGAGCGTCAGACAAAGCTCCTCTAAATAATCTGGCTGTCTCTCAGGGGTAAAACAGGTGTTTCTTACAAAGTGATCCGGTATGCTATGTGTACGATACCACCTGGAACAGCTCTTATACGGAATGCAAGAGGAGCTATCCGTGACGGGATATAACCGATCCGGTTTGCAATGTGAACAATACGGGTGGAGAAAGCGCGAATCCGGTAAGCAAGTAGTTTGATCCGATCTGGGAAATACAATTTCCGGTTTGCAACAGGAATGATGCGTAACAGGACTTAACTGTTCCGCTGTGCAACCTGTTCAATCCTGAACCGGACAATTACGATCCGATATGGAATAAGAACGATCCGACACCGGACAGATACCATCCGATGTGGAACAAGACTTTTCTGGCATTACCAAAGAACAAAAGAAGGTAGTATTAAACCAGCACTATCCAATATCAGCCTGATACCGGATCACCGGACAACAGTTAACACAGAGAAAGTGCTTTCCGAATAATTCCTATGCATTCCATCACCTGCTCTTCATTTATTACGAGAGGTGGTGCGAAACGAATAATGTCTCCATGAGTCGGTTTAGCAAGCAAACCGAGGTCTTTCATCTTCAGGCATACATCCCAGGCATTGCAATGTTCTTTTTCATTGATGACCATGGCGGCAAAGAGTCCTTGTCCACGTACAGTCTTAACAAGAAGGGGGAAATCATTCTTTATCTTGTTCAATTCGCTGAGCAGGAGTTTACCCAGGCGTTCTGAATTCTCTACCAGCTTTTCATCTCTCAGAACGGTCAGACCGGCAATACCTACTTTGCAGGCAATGGGGTTTCCACCGTAGGTGGAGCCATGCTGACCAGGTTTGATGGTCAGCATAATTTCATCACTTGCCAAAACGGCAGATACAGGATACACACCACCAGACAAGGCCTTACCCAGTATAAGCACATCCGGATGAACACCTTCGTGATCACAGGCCAGCATTTTACCGGTCCGGCCCAATCCCGATTGTATCTCATCTGCCATAAACAACACGTTGTATTGTTTACAGAGGGCAGCGCATTTTTTCAGGTATCCCGCTTCCGGCACGATCACTCCGGCTTCTCCCTGAACGGGTTCTACCAGAAAACCGGCAATATTCGGTTCTGCTTTCAACAGGGCTTCCAGGGCATTCGCGTCTCCAAAAGGCACTTTGCGTATTCCCGGGGTAGCCGGACCGAAATTGGCGTAAGAATCGGGATCGGTAGATAAGGACACGATGGTGATGGTACGTCCATGGAAATTATTTTCACATACTACGATCTGAGCGCAGTCGTTTGCAATTCCTTTCTTTTCATAGCCCCAGCGACGGGCAAGCTTCAGGGCGGTCTCTACGGCTTCGGCGCCGGTATTCATCGGGAGTACCTTGTCGTATCCAAAATAGCTGGTGATAAATTTCTCGTATTCACCCAGGCAGTCGTTATAAAAAGCACGGGAGGTCAATGTCATCTTAGCAGCCTGCTCGGTCAGCGCACGCAGGATCACCGGATGACAATGTCCCTGGTTAACGGCGGAATAAGCAGACAGAAAGTCAAAATACTGTTTCCCTTCTACATCCCATACAAACACCCCTTCTCCCCGTTCGAGTACGACCGGAAGCGGATGATAATTATGTGCCCCATACTTGTTTTCCAATTCGATGACGCGGGAGGTAGTATTTTTAGTAGACATAACTGTGTTCATAGGAGTAGCTCTTAAAATTCGTCGGTTTTCGGGCAAAACTCAAATTTAGTGATTTTTCCCGAATAACAGGCTGTTTAGGGCAGACAGATCGGCCTGTCAGTTAGCATCACCGTGCCGACAATATTAGTATTTTTGCGCCCTATGAAAAACAACAAGCCATTACCCATACTTACCCAGGTGGAGATTATTGATGCCGGAACAGAAGGACAAAGTATCGGGAAGGTAGACGACATGGTGGTGTTTGTAAAAGGCGCCATTCCGGGGGATGTAGTGGATGTGCAGGTGACCCGGAAAAAGAACAAGTTCAGGGAAGGTACCGCCATACATTTTCACACCTATTCTGACCGGAGAACCACTCCCGCCTGCGAGCATTTCGGAACCTGCGGAGGATGTCGCTGGCAGCACATGAATTATGCGTCACAGCTCTTTTTCAAACAAAACCAGGTACATCATGCCCTTGTACGTATAGGCAAGCTGGATATCCCTGAGATTTCTCCTATACGCGGTTCAGCGGCCATTTATAACTACCGCAACAAACTGGAGTTTACCTTTTCAAACAAAAAATGGCTCACGAAAGAAGAAATCAACGACAAATCACTGGACTTTGAAGCCGGTCCGGGAGGAGCACGCAATGCACTGGGGTTTCATATCCCGGGCATGTTCGACAAGGTGTTGGACATCAACCATTGTCATTTGCAGGCCGACCCCTCGGATGCGATACGCCTTTCTGTAAAGAAATATGCCATCGATCACAAGCTCTCCTTTTTCGATTTGCGCGAACAGGCAGGCTTGCTCAGAAATATCATTATCCGCACTTCCAGCACAGGTGAAGTGATGGTGATTGTTGTTTTCTTTCAAAACGAAGAAGAAGCCATTACCGGTTTGCTCCAGCACCTGAAAGAGCAATTTCCGCAAATTACATCCCTGCTGTATGTAATCAACGCCAAAAAGAACGATACGATTTTCGATCAGGAAGTGCTGACCTTCTCGGGTGCTGATGTGATTTATGAGCAGATGGAGCACTTACGATTCCGCATTTCTCCCAAATCGTTTTACCAGACCAATTCGGCACAAGCCTTTGAACTTTATAAACTCACCCGGGAATTTGCCGGGTTGACAGGCACAGAAACAGTATACGACTTGTATACCGGTACAGGCACCATTGCTAATTTTATTGCCCATCAGGCAGGGAAAGTAGTAGGTATTGAACAGGTGGAGGCCGCTATTTCCGATGCCCGTATCAACTCCGAACTGAATGGCATCACCAATACCACCTTTTTTGCGGGAGACATGCGGGTGGTATTCACCGATGCCTTTATCGAACAGCATGGAAAGCCGGATGTGGTGATCACCGATCCCCCACGTGCCGGCATGCACGAAGACGTGGTACGTACCCTTGCCCGGCTCAAGCCAAAGCGGATTGTTTATGTGAGCTGCAACCCGGGCACCCAGGCACGGGATCTGATGATCCTGGACGAATGGTATAAAGTAACCCGGGTACAACCGGTGGACATGTTTCCTCATACCCACCACGTGGAAAATGTGGTGCTGCTTGAATTGCGATGAAACGGAAGGACCTGCAAGCATTTCTGGAGGCGAAGCACGATCAATACAACCGTCCCGATTTTATTGCTACCGACCCTATCTCCGTGCCCCGTCGTTTCACACGCAAACAGGACATAGAGATAGCCGGTTTTTTTGCTGCCACCATTGCCTGGGGACAGCGGCCAACGATCCTGCGCAATGCCAACAAACTGATGCAGGCCATGGATGAAAGTCCTTATGAATTTATCCAACACCACCGTAAAAGTGATTTAAAGCGGCTGGATACCTTTGTTCACCGGACCTTCAACAATACCGACTGCCTCTATTTCATTCAAGCCCTCAAACACCTTTACAAACAGTTCGATTCCCTGGAAGAGGCTTTTGTGCAGGGGCAACAGGGAAAAATGGAACATACCGGTGAAGCCATAGGCAGGTTCCGCAAACTGTTTTTCACGCTCCCCCACCCCGACCGCACGCGCAAACACCTGAGTGATCCGGCAGAAGGATCGGCTGCCAAGCGCATGAATATGTTTTTGAGATGGATGGTGAGGAAAGATCAGCGTAAGGTGGATTTTGGGATCTGGAACCAAATACCGGCTTCAGCACTCATGTGTCCCCTGGATGTGCATTCGGGCAATGTAGCGAGGAAACTGGGCTTGCTAACACGCACGCAGAATGACTGGAAAGCGGTGACCGAGCTAACAGAAGCCCTGCGTCGTTTTGATCCGGCTGATCCGGTGAAATACGATTTTGCTTTATTCGGTCTGGGAGTCTTTGAAGGCTTTTAGTCAAATTTAAGCTTACTATTGTTCAGATTGATTACCTTTAACCCTTGATGAAATTCGTCAACCCTTCCTTTCTCTTTGCGCTTTCGGCCATCAGTATCCCCATTCTTATTCACCTTTTCAATTTCCGGAAGTTTAAGACGGTTTACTTTACCAATGTCCGCTTTCTGCGAGAAGTGAAGGAAGAGACACAAAGCAAGTCCCAACTCAAGCACTTACTGGTACTTCTTGCCCGCATACTGGCCATTACTTTTCTGGTACTGGCTTTTGCCCAGCCTTACATCCCCTGGAAACAGCATACCTTGTTAACCGGCTCCCGGGCTATAAGCGTATACATTGATAATTCGTTCAGTATGGATGCCGAAAACAAAAACGGACGCCTGCTGGATGAAGCGAAGAAAGATGCCAGGGAAATTGCTGCTGCCTACAAACCTACCGACCAGTTTCAGTTACTTACCAATGATTTTGAAGGCCGGCACCAGCGCCTGCTTAACCGGGAAGAGTTTCTGGAAAATGTGGATGAGGTAAAGCTCTCTCCTGATGTACGCACGGTATCGGAAGTGTTTTCGAGGCAGGCGGATGTGCTGAATCACAGCGGAGCCGTAAAAGGCGGAAAGTCCGCCTTCCTGATCAGTGATTTTCAAAAGGGGATGTGCGACCTGGAAAAAGTCAAAAACGATACGGCTATCGCTGTCCGACTCATACCGGTTATACCCGGAGAAACCCGCAACCTCTATATCGATTCCTGCTGGTTTGAAACACCAGTGCGCAAGCTCAATCAACCGGAAGCCATGCACATCCGTATACGCAATGCTTCTTCACAGGACTATGCGAACATACCGATGAAGCTGTTCATCAACGGACAGCAAAAATCTCCTGCCAGTTTCAGCATCTCTGCCAACGGGAAAGTAGATACCGTAATTGCCTTTACCAGCCACGAGGCGGGATGGCAGCAAGGGAGACTGGAAATTACCGACAGCCCCATCACGTTTGACAACACCTTTTACTTCTCTTTCGAAATATCCAAAACCATTCCGGTATTAAGCATTGAGCCCAGCTCCCAGGCCAGCCCGGGGAAAGACATCAGCCATCCGGTAAGTAATTTGTTCAGACGGGATTCCTCCTTTACGTTCTCGGAAGTGCCGGAAAGCCATATCGACTATGCAGCCTTGTCCCGCAACAGGCTGATCATCCTTGACGGCTTGAACAGTGTTTCTTCCGGCCTGGGTCAGGAGCTGAAACGTTTTGTGGGTGAGGGCGGCTCCCTGCTTGTTTTTCCTTCAGCAGACATTGACAATTCCAGCTACTCGGCTTTTTTGGGAAGCATGAATATTCCCGCCTTTAAAGGCAAAGACACCTCACGTACCCAGGTAGACCAACTTAATTTTGAGCAACAGATATACCAGGAGGGCGTTTTCGAACACAAAGGCGGTACCGGGACTTCGTCTAATTCTCAACTTGATCTGCCGGTGGTATTTTCTCATTATCCCGAAAACAAATACTCCCATTCCAGCCAGGAAATGCTCATGCGTTTGCGTAATGGAGATGCTTTTCTGTCTGTCAACAATTACCAAAAAGGGAAATTGTATCTCTGCAGTTCCCCACTGACTGCCGGGGGCAGCAACTTTGCCAAACATGCGCTTTTTGTACCTACCCTCTTGCAAATCGCTTTTTTCAGCACCCGGCAGAACAAGCTGTTCTACACTATCGGCAGACCGGAAGTGATAGAACTGACCAATGCACCGGTAAGCGGGGAACAGGTTTTCCATATCCTGTCGGCGGATAACAAATTTGACATCATTCCGGAACACCGGGTTTCTGATTCGAGAACAGATGTGTGGGTACGCAACCAGATTACACAGGCAGGCAATTATGTTTTGAAAACCGGAGAGGAAACACTGGCAGATCTTTCATTCAATTACAACCGTAAAGAATCAGACATCGCTGTTTATAAGCCCGAACAACTGCAAAAGTCTCTTGCCGAAACCCGACTGGATAACTTCAGCCTGGTGGAAAACAGTCAGAAAGACTTGCGTGCTCAACTGTCCGAAATTGATCAGGGTAAAAAACTGTGGAAATACTGCATTCTGCTGACCTTATTATTCCTGGCTGCAGAAGTTGCCCTACTCCGTTTATTCAAGTAACTCGTATTTGCCGATGAAACTACTCATTCAAAAAGCCAGAATCACCGACCCGAACTCCTCCTTTAATGGCAAGGTATGCGACCTGCTGATAGTGAACGGAGTCATTGAACAAATCAAGGAAACCATTCCGGCTGAAGCGGGAATACCGGTGTTTACGAGTCCTAACCTGAGTATATCACCCGGCTGGTTCGACCTGCAGGCAAACTTTCGGGAACCGGGACTAGAATACAAGGAGGACCTGAAAAGCGGAGCGGCAGCAGCAGCAGCAGGAGGATATACTGCCGTAGCATTGATGCCTGCAACTACTCCCCCAACCCATTCGAAATCAGAAATTGAATACATCATACACCGGTCCAAAGGAGCGGCAGTCGATATCTTTCCGATCGGTACTGTCTCCCACAAACTGGAAGGGAAAGAACTTTCCGAGATGTACGACATGCACCTCAGTGGAGCCGTGGCCTTCTCGGACGACAAACAACCTCTGAAGAATGCAGGCTTGCTTGTTCGCGCCCTGCTTTATACCAAGAACTTCAACCGGTTGATATTTACACATTGCGAAGAAACCAGTCTGTCGGCAGAAGGAAAGATGAATGAAGGAATTACCAGCACCGAGCTGGGTTTGAAAGGCATGCCTGCCTTAGCCGAAGAGGTGATGGTGGCACGTAATATTCAGCTGGCCGAATATGCCGAAACCCCTATCCACTTCTGCTCGGTATCCACCGCCGGAAGTGTTCAGCTGATACGCGAGGCGAAAGCCAAAGGGTTGCAGGTATCCTGTTCTGTCAATGCACATCACCTGGGACTCACCGACACTGCCTTAGCCGGTTTCGACAGCAACCTGAAAGTCAACCCGCCCCTGCGCAGCCAGTCTGATATCGAAGCATTGAAAAAAGGATTAAAAGACAACACGATCGATGTCATCGTATCGGATCATCTGCCGGAAGATGTGGAGAACAAGGTGCTTGAATTTGATCATGCAGCCTTTGGAATGATAGGACTGGAAACAGCCTATGCCCTGGCGAATACCTTTTCAGGTCTCACACCTGAAGCGCTCGTTGACAAGCTGGCGATCGCCCCACGGAAATTACTGGGCATGCCTGTACCGGTGATCAAAGAAGGTGTTGCAGCAAACCTGACCCTGTTTGATCCGAAAAAAGACTGGACCTTCCAGGCAACTGATATTCGCTCCAAGTCAAAAAACACGCCTTTTGTAGGACATGCTTTTAAAGGAAAAGCCCTGGCGACGTTCCTTAACGGGAAACTGAATAAGATCGATTAACTAGACGGATTTATTTCGTGTTGTTCCACTCCGCTTTGCCAAAAGCCAGAATCGGATAAAATACCGGTTCGAGGAGTGCCATTCCCCAGCCAAACAATCTGGATTTTCCAAACTTTGCTGCCAGCCGTATATGCATGCGGATGTAGAGCAGCAGGTAGCTTCCGTTCAGTATCCAATAACCGATGAAGAGTCCGTTGATGGATCGGGGATGCAGGAAAGGAATAAAAAACGAAATCAAATTCAAGCGGTCAGGCCCCACTTCATCCGGCATGAGTAAAGGCATCATGGCTTTTAATGTCAGGTAAATATTGATCAGCGTAACGAAATACAGCAATGTCCAGATTCGTTTCATCCCTGCCAGCCCCAGCATTACGTATAAATTAAGAAAGGGAATGAAAGCGGAAACATTCGAACGTCCGGCCTTTTCAAATAGCAGCATCCTTGATATAACCACCAGGGCAGTAGAAAGTACAATGGCTATCAGGGTAATGAAAAAGGAGGCAGGAGCCTGTACGGTATCCATTCGCGTGGTATTAAGGAATATTTATTCGGGAGCAAAGGTAAGATTATCGGGATACTGCCGGTTCAAAGTTCCAACTCCAATCCATCGTAAGCCAGCTGCATAAAAGCAGGCAGCTCCGGAGACACTTCTGCATGCCTGCCGAGTTGGTGGCTGATATGCGTAAAGTATACCTGTTCGGGTTCCAGCTCGTTGGCAAGCGCTATTGCCTGCTCCAGGTTAAAATGAGACACATGCTTTTCCCGTCTCAATGCATTCAGCACCAATATACGGGAGCCTTTTATTTTTTCCTTTTCTTCCGGAGCGATAAAATTGGCGTCTGTGACATAGGTAAAATCGCCTATGCGGAAAGCCGTGACTGGCATTTTGTGATGCATCACCCGAATGGGAATAAACTCCTGCCCGGCGATTTCAAAAGGTTCATCGTTGATTGTTCTCAGCTGGATTCGGGGAATACCCGGGTAGTCGGTACCATCAAAGCAATAGGGCACTTCACCACGGATGGCCCGCTGTACCCGCTCCGTCGCCCAAAGGGGCATGGCCTTGTTATGAATGAAGTTAAATGCCCTGACATCGTCAATACCTGCAACATGATCTTTGTGCTCATGGGTATACAATACTGCTTCCAGGTCGCGTACATCCGCACGTAACATCTGTTGACGAAAATCCGGTCCTGTATCAATGACAAAATTTTTTCCTGACACGGTCAGCAATACAGATGAACGCAAACGCTTGTCTTTGGGATCTTCCGAATGACATACCCGGCAACTGCAGGCGATAATGGGTACGCCTTGAGAAGTTCCGGTGCCTAGAAAGGTTATTTTCATCGGGTATGAAGATACGAAGATGCCGGTTAATGGCAGAAATCGGGATTAATTGAACAGAAAGCGCGTAAAATAATTGCGGCATTTGTCTTTTATTTTAAGACAAATGTCGTATATTTGTGTAAACAATAAGAACCATGAGCAAATTGCCCTCTCTTCAGGAACCCGAGTTTGCCTATAACTCACCCACGGAGCTCCAACTCATATCCTTGATGGAACTTGTTCGGAAAGGCCTCAAGTACACCAATTTTTTAACGATCACCAAAAACAGTCCTTTCAAAATCAGTGACTGGTCGGGGTTCCTGCATATTTCCGAGCGTACCATGCAACGCTACGAAAAAGAAAACAAAGTCTTTGATACGGTCCACTCCGAAAAAATAATCCAGATTACCATCCTCTATGAATTCGGCACCCAGGTATACGGCACCAAGGATAAATTCAACTCCTGGCTTGAAACACCTAACCTGGCCTTAGGCAAAATTAAACCCAAAGAACTCCTCGACAACGCCTTTGGCATGGAACTACTCAAAGAAGAACTCATCCGCATTGAACACGGTGTACTGGCATGATCGTCTTTCGGCTGAGCAAATCGAAATACAGTAAAGACCTGTCAGGCATGGGAGCGAGAAGAAGCGGAGGACGCTGGAACAGTAAAGGAACAGCCATGATCTATACCGCCGAGTCGCGGGCCTTGTGTACAGCTGAAATAGCGGTGCATACTCCTCTGGGCAACCTCCCTCCCGATTACGACTTGATTACTTTACTGATTCCCGAAACCGTTTCTATCCGGGAACTGCTGCTGACTGCTTTGCCCAAGAACTGGAGGCTCAACCTGCGCGCTACCCAAACACAGGGTGATGATTTTATTGAGGGGAATAAACACCTGGTACTGAAAGTACCCTCAGCAGTTGTGCAGGGAGACAGCAATTACCTGATTAATCCGGCACATATCGACATGGATAAGATCATTATTCAAAAGATTGAACCTTTTGAATTCGACAGCAGGCTGTTTGTTCGTTGATAAGGAATGCTGTTGTGGAGAGATGAAAGAGAGGCAAAAACGGTCAAAAAAAAACCTGAAGTATCCGCCGTGGCGTACTACTTCAGGGAAGGGCGATCAATGGGGCTCGAACCCACGACCCTCAGAACCACAATCTGATGCTCTAACCAACTGAGCTATGACCGCCAAATTTCAGGTGGCAAATATACTATTCCTCCGGTTCTTCACAAAAAATATTCTCCTCTCCCCCTCTTTTCTTTGTAATTTTACATTCTAATGCCTGATAACAAGGAACATGTAACGCTTTTGGTATCCGGTATGGATTGTAACAATTGTGCACTCTCCATCTCCAGAAAGCTTCAGAAAAACCCGGACCTGCATACGATTGCAGTCAATTTTGCAACCGGAGAGGCCTCTTTTTCTTCTCAAAAGCCTGAAGCCACAGTCCAAGCCATAGAAGCAATTAAAAGTCTGGGCTACCAGGTCATCAACCCACCAAAGCCCGGAGTGCCCGAATCTCGCTTTGGCAGCGCGGAAAAAAAATTCTTGTTTTCTCTGATCTTCACCTTGCCTCTTTTTACAGCCCATATGTTCTTGTCACATCAGGCGGTATTGAATCAACCGTGGGTTCAATTGTTATTATGTACACCGGTATTTCTGCTGGGGCTTGTTAGTTTTGGAAAAAGTGCGGTCAAATCTGTGTTTTCCGGCTTCCCCAACATGGATGTGCTTGTTGCCTTGGGCTCTACTGCGGCATTCATATATAGTGTGGCGGCCATGTGGCTGTATTCCGGACATTCCCTGCACGAGCACCTCTATTTTGAAACAGCTGCTACCATTATCTGTATCATCCTTCTCGGCAACCTGATTGAAAAACGTTCTGTTAAACGAACGACCGACGCCATCCGCGAGCTCTCTTCCCTGCAACCTTTGTTTGTCAGAAAAGTTAAAAAAACTGATCAGGGAGAGGAATTAGTGGAAATTACCTACGCCGAAGTCGTGGTGGGAGATGTGCTTGGGGTGAATACGGGTGACCGGATTCCCACCGATGGAGTAGTGTTGACAGGAACAATCAGTGTGGACGAGTCGATGATAACGGGGGAAAGTTTACCAATCGAAAAGAAACCGGGAGACCGGCTGGTGGGTGGCACCATATTGATTAACGGGCAACTCCGGATGCGGGCAGAGCAAGTGGGAGAAGGCACCACGCTTGCTAAAATCATACACCTGGTGAAGCATGCTCAGGAAAGCAAGCCCAGCATCCAAAATCTGGGTGATAAAGTAAGCGCCATTTTTGTGCCTGTAGTGATCGGAGTCGCCCTGCTCACCTTTTTTATCCGGCATTTCTTTTTTGCCATCTCCCTTTCCGAAGCGCTTATGAACAGTGTTGCGGTATTGGTCATTTCCTGTCCCTGTGCCATGGGACTCGCTACTCCAACAGCTGTGATGGTAGGCATAGGAAGGGCAGCCCGTAAAGGAATATTGATTAAAGGCGGAAGCACACTGGAAGCATTTGCCGGAATTAAGCAGGTGGTTTTTGACAAGACGGGTACACTGAGTACCGGAAAGTTCAGCATCGGCCGCCTGAAGCTTTATGGAAACACCACCGAAGCGGAAGCCCGGAACATGCTCTACCACCTGGAGCTGTTCTCCTCCCATCCTATCGCACGGTCTCTCGTGCAAGCGTTAAAAAAGAATCTTTCCGGACCTGCACTCACTTTCCGCAAGCTGGAAGAAGAAAAAGGGTTGGGCCTTAGGGCAGAAGATGAAGCGGGGCAATACCTACGCGGCAGGATCCTATGCACTTGCGAACACACTTACCCAGGACAGTGAATACCAGGTCTATCTCCTGCGCAATGAGGTGCTGATTGCGGCTTTTGCATTGGATGATACCCTGAAGGAAGACGCTTCCGCCACCATTGCTTTCCTGCAAAGCCAAGGCATACGCTGCCTGCTGCTGAGCGGCGATTCGGAAGAAAAAACCCGGCAGGCAGCTGAGGCTACAGGGATCACCACCTGGTTTGGTCATGCAACACCCTCCCGCAAACTTGAAATCATTTCCGGACTTGCACAGGACGGTACCTTAGCCATGTTTGGTGACGGGGTGAACGATGCTCCGGCACTCGCCCATGCCACGGTGGGGATATCCATCAGCAGTGCCACCCAGGTAGCCATCCAGCAGGCACAGATCGTGCTTTTGAACAGCCAGGAGCTGGGCCAGCTGAAAGACGCCTGGTTAATCAGTAAACACACCCTCCTCACCATACGCCAGAACCTCTTCTGGGCTTTCTTCTACAATGTATTGGCGATTCCGCTTGCAGCATGCGGACTGCTAAACCCGATGGTTGCTGCTTTTTCCATGGCTTTTTCAGACCTTATCGTGGTAGGTAACTCCATCCGCCTGAGAACCAAAAAACTGAGCTAAAGAAGGCTTACACCCGGTGGTGTCGGGAGGAAGGCTATCTTTGTGACCGGAAAATGTCAGCAACACCCTTGTCATCCAATTCGCCTACGCCCTTAACAGAGGGAATGCCGCAAAGCGCTTCCGGGAGAATCTATTTCCCGGGGCTGAACGGGCTCCGGTTTTTGGCCGCTGCAATGGTTATTGTTTCCCATATCGAACAATTCAAGAAAGAAGAAGGCTTACCCAATCTCGACCATACCACCCTCATAGGTACTGCAGGAGAATATGGGGTAAGCTTGTTTTTTGTCCTGAGCGGGGTTTCTGATTACCTCCCTGTTACTGACAGAAGAGAAAATGACAGGAGGAATTGATGTCAGGAAATTTTACATGCGACGCATTCTGAGGATATGGCCTTTATATTATCTGCTTATCGTCCTGGCCTTTTTTGTATTGCCTCATTTCCTGGAAGTGGGAGGTGCTGAAAATGTACTCAAAACGGCTTTCTGGCCCAAGCTGCTATTGTTCATTTTTTTTCTTCCTAACCTGGCATTGAAAGTAGTACCGGTTGTTCCTTTTGCTTCCCAGGCCTGGTCCATCGGTACTGAAGAACAGTTTTACCTGGTCTGGCCATGGCTTCTCAAACGCTTCCGCAGATTTCTGTCCTTGCTTCTGGCGGGTATCCCGGTGGTATTGATTCTTGGCCGTAAATTGCTGGTGGTGTTATGTGACCGGCTTGCACCAGGTCATCTGCAGCATGCAGGAATACTCTTAGGTCGGTTTCTTGATACCTTCAATATCGAATTTATGGCGATCGGTGGGTTAGGTGCCTGGCTTTTGTTTGAAAACAAAAAGAAAATTCTCTCCGTCCTCTTTCATCCGGCATTTCAGATCGGTTTGTATGCAACGATTTTATTCTCCTTAGCTACCGGCCTCTTCGGCCATGTAAAAGTGCGTTACCTGTTCAACGCGATGCTCTTTACGTTGCTGATACTAAACCTTGCAGGAAACAAAAACACGTTACTGAAGTTGGAAAGCAAGGGATTCCGTTTTCTTGGAAAAATCTCGTATGGCCTGTACATGTTTCATCCGCTTTGCTTTTATTTGATTTTTTATAGCTCCAGGCAGTTTCTCCCTTCCATGGGAATTGCCCTGGGCAACACCTTTTTATACCCGACTGTTTTCCTCTTAACCATTGGTATGTCCTGGCTTTCGTATGAGTTCTTCGAAAAGTATTTCTTGCGGAAAAAGAACCGGTATACCCTGGTATCAAGCGGAGACAAAATAGAATCGTCCAATGCTTAAGTTTATCGGATAATGGCCATTCAACAACAGCGAAAAGCACTTGTATTTATTGCAGCAGGACTGGGTGACGCCATCCTCCTCATCCCGCTTGCCAGGTTATTGCGCCAACAAGGTTATTCGGTTACGGCAATCGTTACCTCTCCGTTCCCGTGTGAACAGTTGTTCGAAGGAACAGCCGTATTTGACCACCTGATCATTGCACGCACGCGTGCACGCAAAGCCTGGCTCGCACTGAAAGAATACCGGAACTATCAGCTGGCCATTGTAAACTATTTTGCAGCCAACCGCTCCAACCTGATGCTGGCAAAACAAATGGCTACGATGGTACATGCCAACCGGGTACCTGAAGGAGCCAGCTCCAAGCTCGAATCAGGCATTGTTTTTTTTAAGCCCAAGCCTGGCATCCCGGATGCGGAACAAAATATTTTATTAGCAGGCCTCGGTGCGGTGGCATGGACAGAAGCCCTTTTACACATTCCAAGACCCGAGCGCAATTCTATCCCTTTGCCTTCCGGTTTTCTGGCACTTCAGATCAGCGCGAATCATAACAAGGAGACCTATAAGAACTGGCCTGTGGCTCACTGGATTTCTTTTTTAAAACGTTGCAAGACTACTTTTCCGGCACTCCACTTCGTCTTATTGGGAGACATTTCAGAAACCGCTCTGGGAGAAGAAGTGCTGCGCGCTGACACCGGCAATGTGCAGTCGCTTATCGGCAAAACAACTATTACTCAGGCTGCAGAAGTGATTGGAAAAAGCAGCTTGTTTGTGGGATTGGACGGAGGACTGATGCATATTGCAGCTGCGCAAGGCATACCAACATTCACCCTGTGGGGCCCATCCAATCCCTTGCTTTACGGCTACGAACAACTCAATCCCAGAAACAACAAAATTTGCAGTTTGCAGCTGAGCTGTTCACCATGCAGCGCCTGGATTTCTCCGAATACTTCCCGATACGCTAAACCGGAAGACTGCCCTACCAGAGAGTGTCTTGCCGACTTGCCCCCTGCCCGCGTATTCACGGAATTTAGCACCTTTGCAAAGACGCATGCACTTGTTTAAAATCCTTTCACGCACTGTTTTTACCAAAGGGCTTACTTCCCTTTGCAGCTTTCTGTGCGTTATCCTGACGGCTCGATACATGGGAGCTGCCGGGAAAGGGGAAATCAGTCTAACCGTCTTGAACATCACCTTGATCCTCTTACTGAATGACCTGTTGGGTGGAGGAGCCATGGTATTTATGGTGCCCCGTTACAGGCTGATGAGCCTGCTCCTGCCTTCTTGGATCTGGGGGATAATCTGCGGCTGCCTGTTACCGCTCTTCTTTTTTATTGCAAGACCATTCTCCGGCGCCGATTACCTCACCCTTTGCGGACTGAGTGTTTTCCTCAACCTGAGCAGCATTAACCTGGCGGCCTTAAATGGTAAAGAAAAAATAAAAGAAAACAATTGGGTTTCCATTGTGCAGGTGGTGGTATTACTGGTCCTCTTGTGGGTGGGGATATTCCTTTTCAACACCCGAACACCTTTTGTTTTCTATTTTTCGCTCGGGGTCAGTTACCTCATCAGCTTTTTGCTCAGTCTCTTTTATCTGCGTGCTGACCTCCTTCCGGGAGAATTCACTCCATTCAAACGGCTGATGAAACAATTGCTGCGCAACGGGTTTTATGTTCAACTCGGCAATGCGGTTCAATTGCTCAATTACCGCTTTGCTTTTTATCTCCTGGTTTATTTTCATCCCTTGATCGGGAAGTCACTCGTAGGAGTTTATTCTACCGCCGCCTCTGTTTGTGAATCGGTTTGGGTCATCAGCAACGGGATATCGATGGTG
>Ga0206975_1082_pt1 | contig 26168 bp, 16 predicted proteins | sample Alteio_BWOrgHeat_81_FD_152919 | JGI IMG/M metagenome (GOLD analysis project Ga0206975, IMG submission 152919) | Enriched cells from forest soil in Barre Woods Harvard Forest LTER site, Petersham, Massachusetts, United States -... | ecosystem: Environmental > Terrestrial > Soil > Temperate forest >... | reverse complement strand
AAAATTTGGTTAGGACTGAAAAATTGGCATTTTTGAGCAGATTTATTGCCAAATTTTGGGATCCTATGCAAACATGGGATCGAAAATTTTATCCTCTGTTTTTATGTCGGAAACAATCACAAAAATAAAAATTCCCCCCCATTCGAAAGAATCTGAAATGATGGTTCTTGGTTGCATGTTGACGAGCATCAATAGTCTAAACATCGCTGCAGATAGTTTAGATGAAGCAGATTTTTATTTTTCCGAGCATAAAACGATCTTTCAAGTATTAAAAAATGCCTATAAAAAAGACAAACCCGCCGATATCCACCTCGTTGCAGAAGAATTGAAGAGACAGGACCGTTTGACAACAGTAGGAGGGTTGGGGTATTTGACCACCCTTGCCCAATATGCTGGAACGTCCGCATTTATTGAAGAATATGCTGAGTTAATTCAAAGCAAGGCATTGCTTCGCCGAATGATTCATGCCGCACAAATCGTGGAAAAAAAGGCATTAGAAGAACCAGCTGACGTGAGTGGAGCTTTGGATGATGCACAGCAGCTGTTTTTTCAAATTAGTCAATCAGCCAATCCCGCTGCTGGAATCTTGATCACCGATATTTTTTCTGGAGTTCACTCCGAATCGGGAATTCCCTATTTGAAGGAATTGCAAGAAAGGCAAGAAAAGTATGCCAAAAAGGGAGCGGAAGATTTAGGAATCACAGGAATTCCTTCCCATTTTGTTGATTTAGACAGAATGATTAATGGATTAAATCATTCCAATCTGATGATTTTGGCTGCTCGGCCTGCAATGGGGAAAACGTCATTAGCCTTAAATATTGCTGAGAATGTTTGTTTCAAAAATCGGATTCCCGTTGGAATTTTTTCTCTCGAAATGTCTGCAGAACAGTTGGTCCATCGGATTATTTGTTCGCAATCAGAAGTAGTTTCGGACAAAATCAAAACAGGTTCTTTAGATGGGGTTGAATACCAGAGAATAGTCAGTAGTGTGAATACAATCCAAAAACACCTCATGGTCATTGACGATCAGGCAGGTTTAAAAATTACTGATTTGCGTGCGCGAGCAAGAAGAATGAAAGAAAGTTATGGGATTCAATTTCTCGTTATTGATTATTTGCAGCTGATTTCTGGTTCGGGAAGTAATCGGACCTCAGAAAATCGGCAAAATGAAATTTCCGAAATTTCCCGGATGTTAAAAAACTTGGCTCGCGAACTCAATATCCCTATTCTTTGCCTCTCACAACTTTCTCGAAAAGTAGAAGACCGGCAAGGACATCGCCCAATGATGAGCGATTTGCGTGAAAGCGGAAGCATCGAACAAGATTCTGATATCGTGATGTTCTTGCTCCGACGCGAATACTATGATCCCTTAGATAAACCAGGGATGGCAGAACTCATTGTTGCCAAAAATCGGCATGGAGGTGTCGGAAGCGTTCACTTAACCTTCCGAAAAGAATATGCCCAATTTGTCAATCACACACCCATGAAATATGATAATCTTGCCTTAGATCCAGAAATGGAGAAAGAATTTAGCTACTAATTCCAGTTTTTCTTCTTGAAGGTTAGGATATTAGTGCATATACTATTCTGTCATGGAGGGGTGTCCGAGTGGCTTATGGAGCACGCTTGGAAAGCGTGTGTACGCTAAACACGTACCGTGGGTTCGAATCCCACCTCCTCCGAATTTTAATGAGGAGGAAGTGAATGGCTAGTGCCGCCTCAAAAGATTTTTTCAGGTAGTCAACAATTTTTTCTATCAAATCATCCGCCACTTTGATTTTATCCAAGTACTCAAGCATAGGACTTAATAACTCTTCTTCTCTAACCCGTTCTTTCTTGCAGATTCTCTTTCCATTAGTGCAGCTATAGTAGACGTACTTATTTTTCTTGATATCTCCAGTAATCTGGCATCCGCAACAATTGCATTTCATCAATTCTCTTAAGAGAATATCCTTTTTCCCAGCATGATTGCTTTATCTTCTTGAATTTTCAATACGCAATTTTGAAGGTATATAAAGTCTTTCTTAGGATAATTTAAGACATGTTTTTTCTCTGATGCCTTTTATCTGTTTTTGCTGAAGCATTAAAGTGAAAGTGGTGCCATGTTAGTAATAGACCTCTTGCGTAATTACCTTCTCCTGCTCAAAAATCATCAATTTTTTCAGGCAAAGCTAATTACGCAAGAGGTCTAATGTGAGAAAGGGTGGGAGCGAAAGGTCCCACCCGCGCAGCCTTAGAACTAATTTTGGCAAAGTCGTTGAGGAGCCACTCGCACGGACCCGATTGTAGAGCTAAACCCATTTGGATAGTCAGCTAGGACATAATAAGAATAAGACTGTCCAGCAAGCAAGTGGGACTCTGTATAATGCAGGGTTCCTGAGGGAACAGTTGCAACAAGATGACCTAGAGACGCATCGCGAAAGATTCTATATTGTGTCGGAGTTCCGTTAACCGCTCCCCATGAAATTATATTTTTAAGATTCATAGGATCATTGTCGTCAAAACATCCGTTGACAGTGAAGGCGGGAGCACTGTTGCTGGACAGTTCTATGTTCGAAGGATTGGAAAATCCTGGAATTGCAGCAAGGATAGTATAAGTGATCAGGTCGATTTTATATACTGTTGCAATACTCCCTATATAGAGAAAAAATCCATCAGCTGATACAGCCATGCTTTTAGGTGTAGGGATGGGGATTTCGTAAACGGAGAAATTATCATCTGTACGGATAACGCTTACTGTATTGGACCCTGTATTAGCTACATAGATGAAATTTTTATTGGGAGAAGCAGTAGCATAAGCTGGAAAACTGAAGCCATAAATAGTTTTAGAAATTGTATTCGTCGCAAGATCAATGACACTAACAGTATTATGGCTTGTTTCCGTGACATATGCGAAAGTTCCGTCAATTGACATTGTTATACCAATCGGTTTATGGAAACCTGTAATCGTTTCTACGATTGTATTGCTCGATGCATCGATTACGCTTACTGTATTGCTGCCTGCATTGGTCACATAGATAAATTTGCCATTTCTTGATACTTTGATGTCTTGAAGATTATCGAATCCCGTGATTTCACTCACAACTGTGTAAGTGGATGTATCGATAACTCTCACGGTGTTGTCATGGCATGCGACATACAGGAAGTGAGCATTGGGAGAGACCGCCATCGCTATAGGATGCGGAACACTGACAGTAATGGGCAGTACGAGTTCACTTGCTGTTTCGACCACGCGAACTGTATTATCATCACATCCTATAAAGGCAAGAGTTCCCTCTGGATTCAGATGAACTGTGCGGGGATGATTAAAGCCAAAAATTGCTTGAGTTGTCCCCACCACCACATCGATTATGGTGACTGAAGTGCCACCTTGATTACATACATAGGCATGATCCACTGTTGCAAAAACAGAGCTGACAGATAATGTAAATGCAAATAAGTATGGTAAAATTTTCATTTATTTCCACTGGTTATAATTTTTTTGCAATCTCTCGGGTATCCGCTCAATAGCTATTTGAAAAACAGAGAGAACCTATTTTTCAAACGTAGTTAAAAATTATTTAACATTCAATATGTTTTTAAATTTTATTTTTGATTGTATCCTTAATCATTCTCCAATTAAAGTTCTGAATGCGGCTCTCCACCTCCAATAAAGTTCTTATATCCAATCCTCTTATTAAATTACTTACGGGTTTCCGTGAGCAATTTTTTACCTTCTAATTTTAAGTTCTGAATGAAGTGACTTACAACCAAATGAGAATTCTACTGTTTCGTCTCTACACTTTTCAAAAATGTCTTCTTCTTTAAGAAAGTATCAAAACTTGATATATAGGTATTTCACTTCTTAAGCTGCAAAAGGTAGCAATTCTGCATGAGATACCAAATTCTCCCCAAGGAAAAGTTCGAAGACCGTCCAATGTCTCCCGAGTTTTAATGAGGAGGAAGCGAATGGCTAGTGCCATCGCAGGTAGGTGAGAAGGGATTGGCGATGTTTTTCTTTCAGAAAAAACAGACAATCCCCGGCCCGAAGGGGAATCCCACCTCCTCCGACACTTGACCTCGACACTGCAACATGCGTATTCGTTCAGTTGAAAAATTAAAATTTGGAGTGCGTGTGGCTTGCCACCGCTTTTCCAAATTGTGAATCGAACCGTTTTTTCGAACAGCTAGGGAGTGGCAGTGTGGACAGGAAATATTCATAGATTGCTCCAGTATTTTGAAAAAAATACCACGGCATATTGAAAATTTAAAGTCCTAAAATCACTACATGTTGAGGACTACCCATTTTTAATCTTTTAGCAAGAATTTTACTTACGTCTTTCATGCTTTTTTTACCAATTTTTTATTCACGATATAGTTTGTAATATTTCTCATAGCCTATGCCTAGAGATGGTTGTTGCTTTGCTCCTTTTGACAAAAAGAAATCAGCGAGCACTTTATTTTCTTGCATGACCGCAATTTGAAAAGGCGTCAAACCGCTTTTATCTTTGGTGTCAATATCCGCCCCAAAAGTTACTAAAAGTTTAACGATCTCTTCTAAACCGGCTTTAACAGATAATTGTAGAACTCTATGCCCATTTGAAGTTTGATCATTCGGGCTACTTCCACTTCTTAATAAGGCTTTCACTATAGCGAGCCCCTCTTTTTTCAATCAATTTTGCTTTAACAAGCTCTGTAGGGGTTTTTAGATATCCTATAAAAGAAATTTGATTCAGGTTGTAATTAGTAGTGTAAGGATGTAAAAAGTTGAGGTGTACTGGAATAAAAAGTTATTTTGCATTATTAATTCTCTTTTTTTATATAATATTTTATCTATTATATTAATTATAATAATATAATACAATAATTCTTCTTTTGTATCGCATTCACGAACTACCGATGATTTTTTTTGTTTTAAAATTTAATTTAGCATATATTCTTCTCTATCGGCGACACGCTCTAAAGAAATAATTTTTGGTTTAAGAATGCAACGATGGCATTGGTTTCAGTGGGTTTCTGGAGGAGTTTTACTTGTTTTCTTTGCTGTGTTGCTCATGGTAATCGTATCCGCCTACACTCGTCATTCAGGAACAACAAATTTGGACATGGCAACGATGCAAAAAATACGTTTTGAGGCAAATGGATCATGACTCTTTTTCTCTCTTTATTGCCATTATATATTTTTGGGAATCTGCATTGCTTGGGAATGTGTGGACCATTAGTCATGCTGCTCGGGCAACATTCCTATCGCTTGTATTATTTTGTGGGACGGTTGGTGTCTTATAGTTCTGCAGGATTTTTTGCCGGTTGGCTTGGCGCAGTTCTCCATCTTTCTTTTAAAAAAATTTTTCTTTCCGAAATAATGAGCTGTTTTGTGGGAATAGCAATGATTGCTTGGGGAATTTGTACAATGGGGAAAATGCAAATCATGAAACAGCAGAAAAAAAAATCGTTATTTTTAGTTTCCGTACAACGGAGTTTTTCCTCTCTTATATTGAAAAATACAATAGTATCTACCTTTTTGTTTGGATTTTTGACGGTGGCTCTTCCTTGCGGACAAACTATTCTTGTCTTTTCTGCTTGTGCTATTGTAGGAGATCCTTGGATCGGATTAGCCAATGGCTTTGCTTTGGCTTTTTTCACTTCACCCGCACTGGCTCTTGCTATGCAAGCATTTTCATGGTGTAAAAAGGCGAAACAATACGATCGGATAATTATTGGAGGGTGTTCAATTGTCGTGGGGATGATTGCTTGTTGTCGGGGAATGGCAGAAATAGGGTGGATTTCTCATTGGGTCATCAATCCAGAATCTGCACACGGACTCCATGTAGTTATTTTCTAAATTTAAAAGATTACTTACCAAGTAGGAGAAAAGCTTTGTCGTTTTTATTTAAATCTTGTATGGCTTCGCTCGTAATATACACTCGCTCATAATAGACATTAGCTATGTTCGAGAAAATAGGATTTAAAGGAAAAAAAATCGCGTAAGATAAGCCCAACATTGTTACTAGGCTTGCAATGCGAAAAGCGATCCAAAGTGGGCCTGGACCTGGAGCACAAGCAATAACTACTCCTGTGATAATAGCTAATGCACTAGCGGTAAAGGGGTGTGTCAAAAAACCACGAATTTTTGCTTTTCTTTGCATATTTTGTAAAATTGGAAGAGCTACATTTTTTTCTATTTCTAATTTATTATAATAGCAGTCGCCTTCATCTGATTTGTATACTGGCACATCTATTGCCTGGTTTTGACCAGATTTGATTCGTATTCGAACATTTAAAGGATGGAGCTCTCCTACTTGTTCTTCTTTAATTAATTCTTTTTCAAATAATTTATTTCTAACAATTTGAGTAGGGGTTTCCAAATACCCTATAAAATAATTTTTTCTTTTGTTGTAGGTATCCGTATACGGAGTTGCCCTAATTGAGAAATATATCGCATTTTGCATATTACTTTATTTACATTTTATTTTTTTTACTAAATAATAGTGATTATAATAATATAATGCAACAATTTTTGTTTATTGCAATGTATAGGTAAGGGTTCTTGTTCCAGTTGCCACTGGAGTGGCTTGTGCGGTAGCTGTAAAGTTATAAGTAATTTGATTTCCGCCAGATAAAGCAATGATACCGATTCCGGTAAGTAAGTTTTGGTTGGTAGTGGTCATTGTAACTAGGCCTGCGGAAGTTCCGCTGCCGGGGGTGGCTAGTTGGACTTTTAAAGTGATTCCTGTTGGCATGGCGGTATTCAAAGAAGCTACTATACTAGCACCACCTCCAAGAACATTTACTATGGTATAGCTAGTGGAGGTATTATTTGGGGGAGATGTAGGATTGCTTCCGGCAACAGCTGAGATAACTACAAACGTCGAAGGGCTTCCGGAAAGACTTAAACTATTCAGTAACCCAAATAAAGAGGTATGACAAATGGAAAAATAGCAGCATAAAAGAAGTATCTTACTCATTTACGAAAATTGCAGAATCTTCACTGTTAATATTTTTTTAGGGTCCAATGGTATAAGTCAATGTATTTGTAGCTGCTGTTACTTGAGCAGCACTCGCTGTTGCAGCCAATGTATACGTAATTCCCAAACTTGCTTGTGCCAAATTTGCAATCCCTGTGACTAATGCAGCTGCTGTGGTAGAAAGCGTTACCGCTCCTGCTGAAGTTCCGCCGGTTGGAGCCACCAAGGCTACTGTTAATGTTACTCCGGTTGGCATATTGCTAGCTAAGCTTCCTGTTACTCTGCGCGCCGTGTTATTCGTTGTTACAGCATAGGTTGTGGTTGAATCGACCGCTGATGTTGGCTGAGAACCTGCGACGGCAGTTGTGACATTTAATGGGCTGGGGTTCCCAGAAATTGAAATGGCATCAATAGATGCTATTGTATAAGTAATTGTAGCTGTGGCTGTTGTCGCTGCAAATATAGAACTAGGAACGATAAACAATCCTAAAACAACAAAAAATTTATACATAATCATCACCTAATGAATATAAATTGGGATCATCCCTCTTGTTATGGGTAAGACCTTACAACTTACCTTTATCTGATCTTGTGGCTTTAGATCAATGATAAAATGATTTTTCTCTAAATAAGTCAGTGCCGGAAGTTCTTCTGTATCAATGTCTAACTCCCATTTTCCAGGGCGTAAATTTGGGAAGAAAAAGTTTCCTTTATTGTCCGATGTGCAGTAATAGATTTCAGCTCCGTTGTCTCTTGTAATCATCACTCTAATAAGGGATAAATCTTTATCAAGTATCAGCTCTTGTTCAAGTAAGGAATTCTTCATGCACTCGTTCATTTGATAGAGAGCAATGTGTCCTTCGATGTGGCAGTCGGGAGATACAAAAATATCCACCCGATTGTGTTGTCTTTCTTTTGCTTCTATTACAATAGGCAAGTTTTCTGTACAAATGTAATGATCGGGAAGAAGTTCTGCTTTCACTTTTTTCTCTCCCGCTGGAATTCCTTGTAAAGTATAGTGTCCGTCGCGATCTGTTTTTGCACGAAGACCATTTACGTTAACAACTGCATGTGAAACGGGAAGTTGTTTCCATGTATCGTATACCACTCCTTCCACTGAACATACGTTTGATTTTCTTCCAACCGCTTGTTGGATCGGAATCGAATACGAGATATATAAGAGCAAATTATTTGGATAATGTGACTGGTAGTGATAATATTGGATAGTCCCAAATAAATAATGTAAATTCTTGAACGTATGCCGAAGATTACACATTCCTTGGATACATACAAAGGAATCAGGTTTATTATTTACCCATTGTCCGAGAACTTCTATATAGCCCCGATTTGAATATCGATATTGGAGAGATCCTCCGACTGTTGTTCGCCAATGTGTGGCATCGTAATAATTCGTATTTCCCCCTTCATAAAAAGCGGAGCTATAAAGACGAGGGTGCAATTCTCTTCCAATGTACAGATAATATTTTTGAAGAAAAGAGCTCGACTTATGTCTACAATATTCTCGTTGGTAACCAAATCCACAACTTCCATATAGACTATATCCAAGCGCACTTGTAGAAAGACAGCCTCCAAACCACTGCTGAAAAAAATTATATTGATTCGTCCATCCCACATCTTGTGCTCGAAGAGTCTGTGAATTCAAATTAAGAATGGTATGAGGGGATATTGGATAGGCGACATTTGTGTAGCATTCTAGTTGTCTCGGGGCCAATACAAGCTTTCGATGGCAGCATAAGTCTCTGTAATTCTGGCTCAAACTCGTGGCGCTAAAACTTCCCTGCATCTGATTAAATAGAGGAAATTCTATATGACCTGAAAATACATCTGTATCTCGATAATAGCCAAAAAATCCAGAATCGACTTTGATTTTTTCTATTTCCATCGAAATGTTTTCGGTAAATGTATGATAAATATCAAAGCGATAGGCATTTTTTCCCATATGATGGAGATGATTGATAAAATTCTTTCCAATTTCACATTCTATCCCCCCATTCTTTGGAAAATAACACCCACTTTCTACACTGAGAATATTGCTTGTAGGCGTACATCGTAATTCTTTATTGAGATAGTTTGTTTTTATATAAAAGTTTTCATTGACATCTGCTTGGATAAAAGAAGCTGTTTCCGTCACCCCTTTTTTTTCGAAAATATTTTTGCAATAATGAGAACCTGCCGAAAGATGTTTTCCGTATACATCAAATCCCCCTCCTCTTCCATATTGATATTGTTGTGTCAGAGGGCTTAATTCATAGGAGGTATCTCCTCCAAATAGATCCCAAGAAGGCTCTGCCAACTCAAGATAAAAACTTTCCTCGATCCCATATTTTCTATAGTTATTTTGAGTAGGAAGACATATATAAAAATCTACACTACGGTTTCTCGTAGGATCGATGATTCCTTGGCCAGAATATTCAACCGCTTGAACGAATTCGTCCTGATCAGTAAAAGAAATAAAGGAAACTTCTGTAGGAATTCTAATATAGGGGTCTTCAGAGTTAGCGACAAAAGGACGAAAATCGATCGAAATTGTTTCTTTTTGCAAAGTCTCTTCTGTAAGGCAATCCAAGATCTTGAACAAAACGAATTGTTTTTTTTCATCTTGGCATAGGTTTGGCTCTACATGTATTGGAAAAATACCAGAAGAAAATGGAGCAATGGCATAAGGTTCTTGTGAATAGTTCAGTTGACAAAGAGGATCGCTTGTTGCCTCTAATCGAACCACCATGGGGATATTTCCTTGATTGACGCATCGAATCGTTATGTCAATAGGATCATCCAGATCGTAGCATTTGAGAAGATCTTCGATAAAGACCCTACATCCTCTTTTAGGTAAAATATCTATATGCAGCTCTTTTACGGAGTTGTATGAGTCAACTATTTTTATCTGGTATCGACCTGCTAAAGTAGCTGCGGGAATCTTAATTCCAATAATTTGGATATAAGATTCTAAAGGGCTAAGTTCCTTTTCTAGAATAGGATTTGAAAGAAGGCGCCATTGATCGGGAGCAATAATAGAGACGGAATACTGTTGCGATTCATTTTCATGATTTCTCATGATGAGTGGAATAAATAGAATTTCTTCTACAACGGCTTCTTGGATTTCAGAGGATGGCAATTCAAAGGAACAAGAGATAATCTTCTCGGCAGAAAGTTCACTAAAAAAAGCGCAAAAAAAGAGAGAAGAGAAAAAATAAACAAGGAGAAACATCCTTTTACTCAAACCGGATTGGGAAAGTTTCTCCAAATAGGTATTGGTCTCCATTATCGAGTAATAAAAAGGCGGTATATGACTTTTCCTTCATTCCTTTTCCATCGAGAAAATATCGTTGGCTTGATCCCGGATACAGGCGTTCTTTTTTTCCAGCAAGAGTCTTTTCTAGTTTTCCATCCTTTGAAAAAAGTTTTAGAGTAATTGAAGGTTGAAGAAATAAAGTCCCCCCATTTTTGACATCAATACAGATGGTTGATTGGTTATCGACTTCTGTAAGAAAATTTTTTATTATTTCCAGTTTGGGACGTCCTCCATAGAGTGAAGTCACAATGTGATAGGCATACCGAAGCTTGACATACAACTGAAATCCTTCTTCTCTCTTTAATTGACTTGGATCAAAGGGGCGATCTGGTTCGATGAGCAATACGCTCCAATAACTTCCTTGTAGAGAGGGATCTGAGGGTATCCGAATTTTGAAAAAATAGTCGGCTGTTTCTTTTGGTTGTAGGATGATTCGAGCTCCGCTAAGGGTAATCCAATCGGCATTACTCCGTGGAAATCGCTCATATTCTTCAAAAAAATGTTCTCCCTCTGCATTACAGGCATAGTCACAAAGTTTGAAATTCACCTGTTCTGCTGTTTCCTTGTCATTGGTTAAGCGAACGGCAATAATCCTTTCCTCACCTCTTTCATAAGAGGAGACATGAGAAAGATCGCTTACGAGAAGAGCTTCGCAATTCAAATAGAAAAATAAAAAAAAGAAAACCGCTGTTCTGCATATCATTTCAAAATGTCTAGCAGAGCGGACTATTTTTTAAAATATTTTTTTAATTACTTTTTTGTTAACCAGCTGCAGATGGGACAAAGAGTAGGGTCGTGGCCCCGTGCCGGACAATATTCCCGTCCGAAATAGATCATTTGAATATGAAGTCGGTTCCATTGTTTTTTTGGAAATTGTTTTTTCAAATCTCTTTCAGTTTGTTCGACATTTTTGCCGGAACTCAGGTGCCACCGTTTTGCAAGTCGATGAATATGAGTGTCGACAGGAAATGCGGGGCAATCAAATGCTTGTGACATGACAACAGAAGCGGTTTTATGCCCCACGCCTGGCAATGATTCTAATTCCTCAAACGAACAGGGAACTTCCCCTCCATACTCTGTGATAAGAATATGAGAGAGATCCCAAATTGCTTTTGCTTTTCGTTGGCTTAATCCGCAAGGGCGGATCATGTCTTGGATCTCTTCAACCGAGAGTTGTATCATTTCATACGGAGTTTTTGCTCGGCTAAATAAGATAGGAGTAATTTGATTGACTCTACGGTCAGTACATTGAGCAGAAAGGAGGACGGAAATGAGTAATGTATAGGGACTTGTATGTTGCAAAGGAATTGCAGGAGCCGGATACAATTCATCTAAGATCTGTTGAATTTTTTTTATGTTATTTTTTTTATTCATTTTCCGATGCAAAACTTGGAAAAAATGGCCGATAAAATATCGTCCGTTACATCTGTTCCAATGATTTTTCCCAATTCTTGTAGTGATTGTCTAAGGTCGAATGTTAAAAATTCCGGAGAGGTGCCCTGTTTTAATCCATTTTGGACGACTTCTATTGCTCCGATCGCATTGTCCAGCGCTTCTTTATGCCGAATGTGAGTAATCACAATTTCTTCTTTTGTCAATGATCCAGAAGTCCACAAGGCTTCTTGTATAGCGGCGTGTACCTTGTCTATCCCTTGTTGTTTTTTTGCAGAAAGAGAAACGGTAGCACGAACAGAAATAGAGGGTAAGAGTTCATGAGGAAGATCGATTTTATTCCAAACGGCAATCGTTTTTTCTCGCGGCATAGAAGCCAAGAGCTCTTGGTCTTCTTGGGTAAAACCTGCATGAGCATCTAATACCAACAAAATGATATCTGATTCCTCTAGAGCAATTTTAGAGCGGCGAATACCCTCTTGTTCCACCTCTTCTATTGCTTCGCGTATACCTGCTGTATCGCTCAACTTAATGTGAATTCCATACAAACGGATGTGATCCTCTAAGACATCACGCGTTGTCCCTGGAGTAGCCGAAACGATGGCTCGTTCTTTATCGAGCAACGCATTCATCAAAGAAGATTTACCTACATTGGGCCTCCCAATTAATGCGAGAGAAATTCCTTCATGGATTATTTTTCCATTGTAAAAGGAAGAGGATAAACATTTCATCTCTGTTTGGATTTTTTCTAATTGGTCCAATATTTCTTCTATTGTAGCGAATTCGAGCCCTTCTTCTGGGAAATCGACCCATGCTTCCAAGATCGCACAAATATGGGTCAATTTTTTCTGGAAATGGGTAATTTTTTTTGAAAGAGAACCTTGCAAATGTTGTTCGGCAATATCCAATGCTTTTTCATTTTTTGCTCCAATTAATGCTTGGACTGCTTCTGCCTGAGCGAGGTCCATTTTGCCGTTGTAAAAAGCTCGAAAAGTGAATTCGCCCGGCAAAGCGGCACGAGCTCCGGCAGCCAATACAGTTTCTAAGACCCGCCGGGTAATCAAACTTCCCCCATGGCAGTGAATTTCCACGGTCGATTCTCCCGTATAGGATCGATTTCCTTTCATGACGAGTACAAGTACCTCATCTACTCGCTCTCCATAGGTATTTCGAATATACCCAAAATGGGCTGTGTGGGAGGGATAGGTATGAACAGGTCCAGAAAATATTTTAGCAGCAATAGCAAGCGACTCTTCTCCTGAAATTCGAATAATCGCCACCCCCCCCTCACCAGGTGGTGTGGCGATAGCAGCAATCGTTTCACCTAGGGAATATTCCTGTTGAACAAATTTCATGAGTTGCTAAATATAAAGAGTTGTTTTAGAATATTATTCTATCTAATTCAGTTTCTTAGAGATAAAAAATGAATCAGATCATTTATATTGATCGTCAAACCAAAAAAAAACAACGAGAAAAAATATATAAGGAGCGAGCGATTCGCTTTTTGTATGGCGATTCTTTGTGGAATCGGTTGGCACAAAAATGTCTTTCCCCTCTTATCGCGGGCCTTCCCCTCTTCTCAAAGTTATACGGATATTTTCAAAAAACGGCTCGAAGTGCAAAAAAAATTTCTTCCTTCATTCAACATTTTAATGTGGATTCTTCTGAATTCCTGGCTCCCGTAGAATCCTTTCGTACATTTAATGAATTTTTTATTCGCAAACTCAAGCCGGAGGCAAGGCCTCTGGATCCTGATCCATTGACGGCCATTATTCCTGCCGATGGAAGATATTATTTTTATCAGAGTATAGAGAAAATCGATCATTTTCCGATCAAAGGGGACACATTTGACTTGTCCGAATTACTTGCACGGGAAGATTTGGCCACTAAATACCGAGACGGAAGTATGGTAATGGCTCGTTTATGTCCCTCTGATTACCACCGTTTTCACTTTCCTTGTGATTGTGTTCCAGATTCTACTCATCTCATCAACGGGTGGCTCCATTCCGTCAATCCCATAGCAGTAAAAAAGAATATGCGGATTTTAACGCAAAACAAACGAACTCTCTGTGAATTGCATACTTCTCTATTTGGACCCGTTTTATATATTGAAGTAGGAGCCATGAATGTGGGAAGTATTCAAGAAACTTATTTACCCCACCAGTCGCATAAAAAAGGAGACGAAAAAGGATTTTTTGAATTTGGAGGCTCTGCCCTGATTCTATTATTTTTGCGGGATACCATTCTTTTCGACCCCGATTTAATAGAAGCAACGGAAGAAGGATATGAGATTCGATGTTTATTCGGACAACCGATGGGCAGGACTACCCAATAAGAGTGGACAAGGTGATATTGCGTGCGCCCCCCATTTGACGCTCCCGGACAATAGAAGTAAATGCCGAAGAAAATTGATCATAGTCTTGTCGGGCCCATTTTTTCAGGAAGATATGTTGCAATTTTTCGAATCGAATATCGCCATCGAGAAACTTAAGCTGGGTTTCTAACCGAAGAAGATCTTCATGATCCTCAAATGCTCCAGGTTCAATATCTTTCCCTACGACAATCCGTTGCAATGTAACGTCATAGAGTACATATTTTTTATAACTCCCTTGTTTTTCTATCCTGATTTTTTCCCGCCAATAGGTAGCTTCTTGTTGAGATAAGCAGCCTACTGCTGTAATGACACATTCTTTCTCTGCAGATTCATGATATTCAATGAGCACCTCAAATATTGGTCGTTGTCCAACCGTTCCAATTCCTATAGCACTAGATAACAGAGTGGATTGAGGAATAAAATTATTTGACATCCACAACCTATCATCGAAATATTTTGCAATGGCGCGGAGGTTTTTACTATTGGATTGCCCAACTAAATACGGCACTTTATATAAAGAGGGGGATTGTACAATTGTCGTTTTTTCTTTTAATTGAAAAGAGGGAATAAAATTCCACGCATTGTCAATGTGAGGATCAAATTCTGGATCCCATTCTTGTTCTTTAAAAGAAGGGAGTTTTTTCGAACAGTGGTGGACTTGCGTTTGGGTTTGTGTTTGTTGTTCTTTGATTACTTCGCTTTGTTGTTCTGACTCTTGCTCCACTTCAATACCAAATTGAGAAGAAATTGTGGAAATCGATTTTGGCAATGACAATTTTTCTTTTTCGATTTTGTCTATTATATTTTGCAATTCTTTTTCTATGGCTCTATTTTCTTCTACGGAAAAGGAGCGACTTTTCGCTATTTTTTTCAATAGTCTTTCTTTAGTTTGTTCCAATGCTTTTTGTGGACTGATTTCTTCATTAATTTGTCCAAAAAGTTTTTCAGGATCATCGCATGTGGGGAACACAAAAAACTCTTCAAATTCTTTGAACAAGCGAACTGCTTGTTTAGGAGAAGCAACAAGATATTTTTTACGAACATGGGAACGAACGATATCTTCCATTCTCCCCAAGCTTCCTCTGTAATGAACCTCTTCTAAAAGGAGAAATTGTTGTTTTGCCATATACGCAAGCATCTCATCTATATTTGGAAGCCTCTCAGAACTGCCCGTGATCGCCTTGCATACTTGTGAGGTGAACGCATAATTGATTGTTTGTGTTTTTGTCAGATTGGAAGCATCCACAACAGAAGGAGACAAACGATCGTTTTCTATTCCTGTAAATTCGGTGTATTTTTTCAGCCCTCTTAAACGAAAAGCCTCTTGCAAAAAGCTGTATCTTGGATGCTTTTCTCCTACAAGATGGAGACCTTTCGCATTCGATTTTTGTGGGATATCAGCAGCAAAACCATGCGATTGATCAAAATAACAGAGACGCGCTCCTAGCTCAGCTGTACATTTTTCTCGACTTATCGGTTTGTCACTCCCGATTTCCCAACTCAGCAAGACTTCTTTTCCATTTTCTACATCGAAAAAATCAATTGCCCGTATATCAGGTCGGTTTTCTTTTGTATGCAAAACCATTTTTTCCGCAACGGTTCTGTTGTTTAAACCGGTCAATTGTGCACCTCCATCAATTAAGGCTGTAAAATGAGTGCCTGCTTTGAAATAGTCACGAAGGACCTCATCCAATACTTCAGGGGGAGTGGTCGCTTGGATTTTGTGTATGCAATCCTTTGTCGATTTAGATTTAATCACATCAATTGCTTTTTCTAAAGTTCCAGCCCTTGCCAAAAGTGTGCCAGGATAAATCCCTGCGTTATAAGGTGTCCCTGTGTCATAAAAACCAGAAGCAAACATCGAGCAAAGATTATGCGAATTGCTGGACATTCGTCCTTCAAAATAGGTGATTTGAGGAGTAATAAAAAATATGTGGTAGTGAAAAATAATCTCTTGGTCGAATCCAATTTCCTTTGGTATGATTGGCTCGTAAAACAGCGAGCTTCTAAATTCTATTTCTGGAAACCATTTTGTTAGGCATCTTCCATAAGATGTGAGTTCTGGAGAAATGCCCAATTCCTTGTTTTGTTCTCGGGCTTTCTGGTAGAGAAGGTCGCATACATCTCTGATTTGTGTTTTGTCTAGTCCTTTGTGAAGAAGCATCACAAGACTCTTGATGTGCGCTTCATAAGGACTTTGATAAGTAGATTCTTCTACCGGATGATCGTTACTACTATAAGGGCGCGCATATTCTCCATTATTCTGATGTGATTCTCCAAAATGGACATGTACACTATGGCCTAAAATAAGATTTGGGAATAATTGAGATAAAATTCCTCGAGCCATATAGATCGCTTGTGCATGACGATGTTTTTTTATCCAACCCGGAATTTCTTTTGCACATCCCCTCAAATACAATTCGAGTTCTTTTTGTGCAGGGGAATTTTCAGGTACAAAATAGGCTGCCATTCGCTCTGCAACAGCCTTTATTCTCAAAAAGTACGCTTCTTTTGAGAAACTAATCAGTCCATTTTTTTTCCGAATTCTCTGTAAGATTTCTTCATCTTCTAAAAGATAGTGCATGGCAAATTGCATTGCTTGCACTTGCGTAATGGGAAGTGTAGATAGAGCTCCCGCAGTATAGTTGAGTTGTTTATTATGAGTAATGAGCTCATGAGCTTCATCGCCGATCGCTTTTCCTTTTGTTTGAATGATAAACAAAATCCGTTGCAATTTTTGCAAAGCGGAATAACTGTATTTTTGTGCTCGAGAAGCTTTTCGCAAGATTTCGACAAGCAATAAGTCAAGAGCCTGCACATCTTTTGGAGTCAAACTAAGGACCCCTTTGTTTGTTCGCGCTCTTTCAAGGAGCATGAGGATAGCATCTAGTCGATCATCTGTAAGCGGCATATTGCGATTTACTTTTAATGCATGGACAGTTTGACCACAAAGAAGCGCACTCTGTCTGCTAATCTGTGAAGTATTTGTTTCATACATAGAGGGGGGCCATAACAGCATCACAATTTGGTCCCCATTGGCTTGATGAGCTGCAATAGTAGGTATTCCAAAAAACGTTTTTCCAAATGACATTAACAATTCCATTACGACATTGGCTTCCTTTCCTTCCAAAACATTTTGCAAAGTTTCTGCTTGTTGCTCCCATAACATTGTTTTAAATGTCGATTCAAAAATTAAATACAAACACGCTAGTTGAGGAGACATGTTTAGATCATAGATCCGTTTTGTTCGCAATTCATGAGCCAATGACTCTAGAACTTCCTCTGTTTTTTCTTTATCTCCTTTTTCGATAGAGTGAAAAGCCTTTTCCGCGAATTGTAAGGCACGCTCTATCTGATCCAGTCTCGTTTTTTGTACCAGATAACGGCCAAATGCTTCTTGTATAAGCGAGTAATTCTGAGGGGAAAATTTCACTCTTTTTAATGCTGTTATCTCCCCCGTCCCAAAAAATCTTTGCAGTTCTTCAAAAGTGACCCGATCTTCCTGATGGTCTTGATTCACTACGGAAAGAATTTTTCGACGCTCTTCTCGTATCTTTTGCTTCCAGCTCACGCTTGCCTTTTTTAAGGTAGTAAGAACTCGACCCAGGTTTTGTTTAGAGTGCAAATAAAAAAGTTTATCTCCCCTTTTTTGCTGTTCTGGGGTTCTGGTCGGTTCTTCTGCAAAAATGGAGGCATATAGCTTGCTAAAAAACAAATCAAAATGGCGATCTTGTTCTCTCATTTTTTCAACATTGGGAAGAGATACTGGATGGTAGTGAGAGGGATTGACTTTCTTGGAAGGAAGAATCGATTGCGCAATTTTTGCAGCCTCTTGGAGTTTTTCAACATTTTTATGCGCTTGGTAGAGCGTTGAAGTAACAGTCCCAATCGTTTGCTGATAGGCTTGATACATTTTATTCGGCCAATACAATGCGGAAGAAATAAATGCTGCAGGATTAATCGCTTTTTCAGCAGTGCTTCCCACAATGTGAGCAATTCCAGCTTTTGCAATTTTTCCAATGGCTTTTCCTTGCTCTATTCCATTGAGTGAAGAATGGAGATCTTCAAAAAATTTCGTCAATTCTGCACTCGCTTTGATGAAGGGGCTATTTTTTATGCTTTTATTGGTATTATCTGGTTTATTTTTATTGATTTTTTGCAGCTCTAATTCAAGAGTGGATAGTTTTTTTTGTAGTGCATTTGAGGATAATCGGGATAATTTGCTCGGTGTTATAGAATCCAAAAGAGAGACATTGCATACGCGAAGAAGCAAACGGATGAGCTCTTTTGAAGAGTCATTCCATCCGGTTTGGATATAGCCAAGTTCATCTTGCAACCATTTTTTCTTTTTTTCACCCTGTTTGCCTTCGGCTACAGAATAGTAAGTCAAGAAAAGAGGAATAAGTGTTCGTTGCGATGGCAAAGGCAAATCTTCGATAGGACAATAATTACTTGCCATCTTTTCTTTATGAGTAAATGTGGAAAATTTCATTCCGAATTTTTGCAAAGATGGCAAAGAATCAACCCCCGCTTTCACAATTGTGTTTTTGCCTCCACTCAGCAAACTTCCTAATTCTAAATTCATATCGGGAAGAAAAGAAGGAATAAAAGGAAGATGTTGCACCATGCTCTGTACTCGATCTACAATTCCGAGGGTGACAGAATGCGCTTTTTCAATGCACTCAATCCCTTCCTTTTGTTTTTGAGGGAGCAATTGCAACACAAGCGCTTCCCAACCGATTTTCAAAAATGTTTTTTTTATACTAGGGTGAATTTCAAGGAGAGAAAGCATTCCTTTAAGATGACGGACACATTTTTTGAATAGCAACCACTGTTGATAAGAATCCATGTATGTATCCCGTTTTAAGCAATACAAACTGAGCAATAAACCGAGCTTATCTTCGAGATCCATAATTTCTGGAATTTTCTGTCCTTCCTCTGCATGCAGCATACTGTTTTCTTGCAGAAGAGAAAAAAGACGGACAGTAATTTTTTCAGCCACTGGTATTGGAAAAAAGGCAAGAGGAATCAGTTGATTGTGCAGCGATCTTGGCAATGGATGGAGTCGCCCCACTCTCTCCAGTTCTTCTGTTGCTGCTAAGGCTCTTTCAGCATCATATTGCATCACATAAAGAAGAATGAGATAAGCAAGGGCTTGAGGGTTGTCGCTTCGAAGCAACCCTGTTTCATCGACATAATACTGATAGAATTCGTTTGCAGAAGAGGAAATCGCATTCCGGGCTAAGGTACCTAACAATCCGGTATATTTCACAAGGATTCCATATCCCGTTGTTTCTGCTAAACCTCTTTTCGGAATTAATACAATTTTTTGTTTTTGTTGATTTTCCAATAGCAAATAACTAGGAAAAGCACCTAATCCCACGTGACTTTGTTCCGACGCTACCCAATACCCTTGGATTTCTTCAGAAAAAGCACATATCGATCCGTCTGGCAATTGCTTTACAGAAAAAGAAAGAGAATAAGGATCAAAAGACAAGGAGGTAGGATACAAACAACCTGGAGAGGCGTGGCATGTGATTTGATCTAAAGGGCAAAAACTGCGGAAATGTTGAAAACTTCGGGGAAATTGAGAAGGAGGAATTGTTTCCAATTCAGATCGGACTGGCGGCTCTTCGACGATTTCTTTGCTTATGGGCTGTGATACAGCTACGGAAAAGAGGGTGCCTGAATCGGAATCAAATAACAACTCGTTCAGATTTTTTTTACTTTTCCACGTTTTTTTGATGGTGGGAGGAAGATCTACCCATTTTTTTGCGCTAGGCTCGTTATAGGAGATTGTTGTTTTGATTGTCGCTAGATGTTCTATCGACTCTTGTTGAGAAGAAGAGTTGGATTGCATAGAGCGTATGTTTAATACAATTCCTCGATTAAAATCGAGCAAGAGAGAACCGAGCGTTGCAATCCCTTGTGCAGGATTCCAGGTCCAATCTGCAGATTCTTTGCCAGGGAGTGGAATCTGCAATTGAGAGAGAATCAACCTGCAGAGGGAATTTCTTTCTTTTTGGCAATTGAAAATGGCTCGAATTTGTTCATTTCTCTCCACCCTCATTTTGACTAAGGATTGTTCTATGGGTCCATTTTCGAAGTTATCCCATTTAAAAGCCGGAAAAAATGAATAAGACAATAGATTCATGATGACGAATGTTGAATCTGGTAGCTGCTCTTTACTATTTAGAAGTAAAGCATTTAACGCGGCGTCTTTTCTCCGAGTTGAGAATCGCAAGAGGCCCTCTATTTTTTCAAATTTAGCTCCTGCTGTTGGGTGTAAGTGGCGTATTCGTTTTTTGATATATAGAATTAAACAAAATAAATTTTCGTAAGGTTGATAGTCGAGCGTGCAATCCATCCATCCATCTTGATATTCCCTAGTAGAGAGGAGTTTTTTACAAGCTGCATACAATATGTCAATGGATTCGGGGGAATCCTCTAAAAAAGACTCTAAAGCATATGGACGCGATACACAGGCAATAAAAAAAAAGAGATCGATTTTTTTGAATGGAGTAGTTTTTCGATGAATCCATGCGCATAACCGAGCGATTTGATCCTTTGGATCGACTCGACTCATCAGCAAATGCAGTGTTTGTATAGTGGGGGCAGAATCGCGGTGATAGTTTTGCATGATTTCTGACTGGGAAAAATGATGAGGTGATAAATACTCAGATATTTCAGTATAGGTTTTAATGTGTGGATCCGTCGGTTTTTCTTTCTGTTTTTTTGGTTCGTTGATTGATTCCATACCAAGCGGAACTTGTACACGTTGTATCTGTATGAAAAAAGAAGAAGCAATATCTTTTGGAAAACGTTGATTCACTACATTCTCTTTCCCAAAATAAAAGGGCTGTAGGCAATAATCTATTCTTGAGCAGTAGCTGCAAAGAAGAGATTGAAAGCGTAACATGGCAAATGACTTGGGAACGAGAGGCGGTGCTTTTAGAAAAAAGTTGACTGAATTCGCAAGAACAACAATCTGACTTTGGAAAGAGAGGTTTTCGTACACCTGCCCATTTTCTTTTCTATATTCGATTAAACGGCTATGTAAGTTATTTTCATTCTTTTTTAGAAGTTTCTCATAATACACAAGTTCGGGAAAATGATTCGGTTTGAAGAAAGGATTTCCATTGTTTCTAAAGTCAGACAAAATCCCGTTAGGTGTAATAGTGGGATAAGAAAACCATCGATCTTCTCGCATTTTTTTGATCGCGTCCTTGTCATAATGCGTATGAAGATCTAGTCCAGGATAAAAATAGTCAATGGTCTCTTCTGCTTTTCGTAAGAGAATATCATCTCTCATTTGACATTTGTCGCCCTGAAACCAAATGATTAGATCACAACCGTTGATTGATAACCCATTTTTTAAGGGAGAATGGGACCGGTTTCGCTCAAGACAGTCCATAATCGCAAGAATCCGGTGAAGAATGATGATTTTTTCGGCATGTAAATGGGGTCTATCGCGCCAATCTGCCACTTCTAGCGAAAGTTCGGAGAGAGTTTCTATAATGGTTGATGGATTCTCTACTTTCTCCCATAGATCTGTTTTGTTTGGAAGTTCTAAGCGGAGAAGTTGCAAAGCAAGGAGAGCGGGTTCCCGAATCGTTTTCCAGGAGGAAAGAACCTCGTGCATATTTTCAGCATGTAAAGGCGCTTCACAATCGTATAGCTCCCAATTCTCGCATGGAGTGTCATCAAAAAATTTTTCCATTTCAATCGTTGCTTTAGGCGGCTCTGTAAGTTTTTGCATTTTAATCGATGGTTTAGGCAATTCAGTGATTCTTTGTTCTTTGGAAGGCTTTAAGGAAATCGGGATCTCTTTGACGCAAGTTTGAGCAGGTTCTATCCGGAAGTCAATTTTCCGTTTATCGAGAATATTTTCTAGGATCGGTTTTATCTGGCTTTGCAGTTCTTTCAGTTTTTCAGGGGAAATCACAGCACGAAGAATTGCTGTGCAAAACATTCCATATATTTCATGCTGTAAGGCTGATAAGGAATCTCGAAGCCAAATTCGGAGAGAAACAGGAATAAAATGAGGCGCTATCTGCCATCCCAAATAACTGACATAGCCACCCAATGTGAAAGTGAAGTTTGCTCCCAAAAAATAGATTTGGGAGAAGACCTGATACAATCCAAATATTTTCCAAGCCATTTGTGCTTGGGCTCCATATAGAATTGTCCGAATCCATCCTACGGCTGGTGTAGATGATTCTTTTATTTTCGAAGACAATTGTGGTTGGGTTCCATATAAAAGTGTCCGAATCCATCCGGTTGGTGGTGTAGATGATTCCTTTTCTGCAGGTGCGGAGGGAGGAAAAATAGTGGAAAGAGAAAAGAACCCTTTTTCTTGTATGGTTTTGCTAGGATCGAGCTTTTGCGAGAATGTTTTAGCAAGAGTTTCCAATGGTGTGCGGAATTCTTCACCAAACGCAAAAACAAACAATTCGGTATAGTGTGTAAGAGTTTCAACAGGAAGACCTGCTCCTTTCAAAAAACCGGTAATTGTAGGCCAAATTAACGAAGAAGGATCTACATCTTCTGTCGTTGTTGCACTCTGCACAGGAGATTGCACAACCGGTTCTATTTTTATCGATGCCAAGTGAATGTCTTTATACATCGAGTGCAATTGATCTAATTGATTGGGAGGAAGTTTTTCTTTCACGCGCTCTGCTGCTGCCATGGTCTTTTCCGCGGCCAATTCTATCTGTTGCGCAGTATTGACATCCGGAAAAGAAAGTTTTTCTCCTACTAAAAAGGGGCGACAAGCTTGTACGAGAGTATTTCGAAGTAGAATAAATGAAGCCATTCCAGGAATCAGTTTTGGATCGGAAAGACGCATATCTACCATGTCGATTTTTTTTATCCTCGATAAGGGAGCAGCTCTCTTATCTAGTCTTGGAATCAGGTTTGGTTGTCCGAGATGAGCTACTACTCCAAGAGGTCCAAAAATTGCCTCTGTAGAGGAGCGAGATACTGGGTTTCTACAAGCTTCCAGAGTATGTTCGATCAAACAATAGAAAAACCGCTCATTTAACTCCTCTTTTGATACATTTTTACATCGAAGTGGCCATTGGATTCGGCCGTTGAAATCAAGGGGGTGGTACTGTTGCGCGGCCCCTGAACCGTATACCAAAACGGTAAAAGTCTCCTGATTTTTTTCCTTAACGATTTCAAACCAGACGTCTGCAAAATCAGAAAGAATAGCCGATTCCACAAAATTCTTCAGTGCAAAAGGCATAGAAGAAGTTACCGTACTAGTCATCGTTTCTAATAGATGATTTGCGTTGATAGAAGAACCAGACGCTATTTGAGAACATCGGGATAAAAGACGTTCTTCTAAATCCTTTATCCACGTCATTCTCTGCTCAGCTGTTCTAACAGAGCTCCAGGAGTTGATAAAAAACTTAATGTGGTCGTAAAAAGATCCTGGAGGGACAAATTCGAGAAAACCACTCAAGATCCCTTCTTGTGCCCAACTATCGAGATGAGCAGCTAGCCACCTCGGAAGACGTTTGGCTAAAGCAGGAGAAATCGTTCGTTGCGAATGGGGCATCCAAGTATCAATATGAGAAATCAGGTCCTTGGCTATACGGGAAGAATTATTGTCTGTCTCTCCTAATCCAAACGTTTCTAGGAGATGTAAGGCTTCTTGTGTCATAGGCTCCAACGAACCTTTGACAAAAGTTGTCACAAAACCGATCGGATTGCGGAGGAATCCAGATTGGGCGAGTTGCAGGATGACTGGATCTATGGTTACTCCCGCTCTCTTGCATTGTTCTATCCCTTTACTGATGGTCGATCCGAGTGCAAATTCTTTTTTTCCACATGAACCTGAAAACAGCCATCGTTCTCCTGCTTTTAAATTTCGAACGGATTCCACGGCACTTTGTGCGGTTTGTGTTACACACGTCTCCCAACGACTATTTCTCTCTCCCGTACTTGAGTAATCAAAATCATGTGATGTCAGAAGTTTTTTGAGACGGTTTTCTCCCTCTTGAATCATCCGAAATTCTTCTTTCTTTTTTGGAGAGTCTGATTTCGCCGCAATGATAGCCCCTAAAGCCATCGGATCTTCCGTCATATTCTTTACGACTGTATCCAATTCTTCCAAAGTAACGGTTTTGTTTGGAATTGAAGAATCGTGTAAAGAGGAGGGCTTGGATGGCTCTCTTTCCGTCTGTTTATCTGCTTGTTCTTTACTATAAGATTGTTGAATTTGTGCAAGCGCAGAGTCTTGTATAAATTCTGGGATCGAAGCGAGAAGAGTGTCCTCAACCTTAGAGGAAGATTTGTATGCGCAAAATCTCCTCACAGTCGTAGAAACATGAATCAAATAACGTCCGTACGATTCCCAAAGCTGGTCTGTTTTTTGAATCACAGTAGCAGAAATTGTATGTTCGCATTTCTGTAAGGCGATAGAAGCAACACCTTTAAATATTTGACCGATTAGTAACATTATAAAAACAATTAATGAAAAATAAAGTTAGGATGATAATAAACTATTTTTAAATTAAAAACAATTGCAAAATTTTATATAAAATATTTTTTTATATAAGTCTAATTTTTGAAGTAGGAAGATATCCGACAAGGTCATTTGCGCTGATCTTTACCCATTCTCCGTCATCAGTGATTTGCAAAACGTCTATTTTTGATCCGCCAAATAATGGAATTTCTATGAGTTGGGGAGATTCTAAGGTGGGATAGCGATACAATCCGGATGCTTGAATCAGCACCCCTTCTAGTGGAATAAAAGAGAACCGATAGAAAAAAAGAAGACTCCAAATAAATAATACAAGAGAGGTCATGATAGCCAACCTCTTGTTCGTTTTTTTTGGAACCCATATTGCCCATGAAAACACAAGAAACACCATTCCCACCAGAGTTGCAAAAACTCCACGAGATAGGATACTCTCTATTGTTTTCCGGGAGAAAGAATAGGCAGAAGAAGTAGGAAGTTGTCCCATTATTTTGGCCTGCCGAATCTTATCTTCTGGTGTTTCTCGTAAGCGGTAGTAATACAAAAGCGCCCAAGGATACTCTCTGAACTGAACAAAGGTATCTCCTAGCAATTCATCCCCTTGTATTTTCTGATTTTTTTGTAGTTCGAGCAAGAGAGATATAGTCTGGTTAAATTCTTCGTTTTGTTCTTCATAGGTAGTGGCTTGAATGCCACGCATATAGTGTTCCATCGCTTGTTGCTCGGTAGGGGAACAGCCTATGAAGAAAGGGAAAAACAAACTAAGAAAAAAAAACATGGGTAAAAAAATATTGATTTTCGAATGAGTGATATATATAGTGTATTTTTTATTATCACTAAATAGGAATGACAATGTTTTGGTGTATAGAAAAAAAAGAAGTACGTGCATGGATTCATCTGTTGATGATTTCCTGCTGTTTTTTATTTGTTTGCCGAGCTTCCTTGTCTTCTCAAGAAATTATGGTAAATGATCAAGAAGAAGCTTCTCGGTTACGGGCTGCATATATTATTGCTGGGATTGCTGTTATTGCTGTAGGAGCAGGGATTGGATATGCTGCTTCATGCTCAAGTCACGGACATTGTCATGATTCTTATTGTAGTTATTCGAATTATTTTGATTCTTGTTATTCTTCCGATTATTCAGGTCGTTGCCGGTACTCTTCTTATCCATCCTCTTATTCCTCCTATTATTCTGGGTCATGGCCTTCCTCTTCCTCCTCTTATTCAAGGGTGACGAATGGGTTATTAGATAGGGATTTTCCTTTGACTCGACATAAAAAACTCCCTAAGTCATTCACTCTCAAACATTCTGAAAAAGAAAGAGAATTGGCTGGTTTTTTCACGGTGCATCCTTCTTTCACTGAAGAGGCAGGACAAGCAACTGTTTTTGTCCAAACTCCAGGTGGATGTACACAAACATTGGGAAGTTTTTCTTTGAACAATCGGGCGGGAAATGGGATTGCATTTGGCCCCTTTACAGAATCTGGAACTTATACATTTGGAGTGACTATCGAGACAGGAAATCGATTAGCTACTTCTGAAAAGCTTTGTACCGTGGAAATTAAAGTCGATGGAGCAATCGTAGAGTCGCATGATTTTATTAGCATGAGTGGCGATCCTATACCCCTTCACTATACTCTCTAGACCACTTGCCCGTGC